>Ga0247810_10000043_pt1 | contig 220198 bp, 200 predicted proteins | sample UWRJL119311C1_FD_179918 | JGI IMG/M metagenome (GOLD analysis project Ga0247810, IMG submission 179918) | Plant litter microbial communities from Arlington Agricultural Research Station in Wisconsin, United States - UWRJ-L119-311C-1 | ecosystem: Environmental > Terrestrial > Plant litter >...
TTTTTTTGGAAAACCGTAAGCTAAATACTTCCTATCTGATTCTGAGTGTGCCTTCCGTACCTGTTCTTCCGATTATGACTATATGATTATGAGGAAAACGTGTATCAATTTGGAGATATATGCGTATATGTGTATGAACCGGAACGTCCCGCTCCATTTTTGTACTTTCCACACGCTTCACAAGCCTTGCTCTAGAGAGGCGCTATATCGTACGTAGGCAAGAGCACGCCAACTTGCAATCCAGGAATAACGAAACGCTGATTTTGTCATTTTGTCTGTTGTTTTCCACCTGCGGAACATATTCCTGATGTAGCTTGTGCGTTTTACTTTGGAAGAAGAACATCTAAAACGATCTTTGACTTTTTGTGCTAGGGATGTTTTGCCACTATGCTTTGAGGGGTAGGCTTGAGGGCAGTGATATTTGATGTATGTGGTTTATGTAAATGCATATCGCATACCTAGAACCACATCGGCAATCGATGAGCGAATGTGCAAAACTGGCCCCTTGGGTGTGTCATCCTAACACGGGACATGCTCGAAGCCGGACATAGACTGGGGCTCACCTATGTTTCCAATATCATGTTGTGTGCCGCCATGTGTTTTACGGTTAGAAGATCCACCACCAGGAAATGTATGGCTTTCGCTTGAATCCGTGCAAACAACTTTGACAGAAACGTTGGAGAGACGGATTCACTCGATCTGCAGCCTGGTAGATAGGTGTCCCTTGATGATGGAATCTGGCGAGCTCTTGCGTGGCTCAGATATTCTTTTTTATAATCTTGATATGACTTTGTCTCGGATCTTACTAGAAGTTCTCTTTGTGGAATAAGATAGGAGTGGAGATACTGGGCAGATCAGCAAGCCGCTATGGGATATCTAGTTGATGTGGTAGGAAAGGCAAGACAAAGTAGCTAAAAACGAGACCCAATAGACCTGAATTTGCTTCCTTCTAATCTTATGGCAGAATCCTAAGCCAAGAGACAAAAGCCATGCTTCATCGCACCAACTTTGCAGTACTCACACCGTGCTACCTAGACTTGGGCCGCTTAGTAATACTGCTCGCTTCAACATGTATTAATTCACTGAGTGAACTAGCGCATTTTTTTTTCGCCCGAAGAATCTCTTACGGCAGCAGACACAGGCCGCTGTCCATCACTGCTCTGTCCTAATGTCCCTAACAGCACGTCGTTTGTTGCAGTTGGAATGAAGCAGTTGCCGTAGTGCAGTGGTTACATATCACTACATGGAAATCTGCAACGGGATGAAATCACTCGCAATTTACAATCCAAGAATTTGGCTACTCGTGTCACAACATGCCAATTCACCGAGAACACTAGCCGAAGACATTTGTTCAGGTAGGCTTTTCATAAATTTCTGTCGCTGGTTCTCGAGAAAAGCCTGTAAAATATAGCGAAGCTCCGCAAATCCCTATGATATCTACCAGAAATATATATATATATAAAATAGTGGTGATGGAGGAAGAATACACAAAGTGGTTATGGAACATGTATGGTATATGCTGCACTGAATAAGTTTGACCCAATGCTAGTTTCGGCCTTAAAAGCGTCCTTTCCTGGAAAGGCATCGGTGGTTAGCGACATATTGTCACTTAAAAAGTTGACGGTACAAGCTTTGTACTGCGGTTGCTATCTCGTCAAATTTAGGAAACTCTTGAGAGTTCGACTGATATGATTAGGTCACCACTGATATACTGTAATTTATGGTGTAAGAAATCGATGGTTTATAACACCATAAATGGGACTAATGGTCTTGCAAAGGTCCTTGAGGTAAGCATCGTAGATGGAATATATGAATAAGAGAGAGGTTGCAATGTAAACAAGCCATATTGTTATAAAACTAAAAGGGGTTGAATGGATATCGAGCACGCTATTGGTTTCCTAAGCGACAGGAATTCTGCCGGCTAAACGGATCATAGGGACATGTACCGATCGAATCTTGGAATTTCATATCCGTGGAACAAAATCAGTGGGAAGTACCGCACAGTTGAAGGTCCAATAGCTTGCTTTTATTCACACGGACATGGAGTATGCCATAATTTCCTACGACATAAAGTCGGTAAGGCACCTGTGCCGCACTTGTACATTTCGCGGATGTCATTTTTTATATGCTCACAACACAAAGACTGATAAGCGGAGAGCATTCTTTCGTAGATTTGCTACTGATGAGGTGACACAATCAACCGCCAGTATGCTCAAAAGATTTTGAAGAAGTACTGGTTGCGGGGCGACGATAGAGGTGTGCCGTATGCTGAACCTATAGGTAATCCTGGTGATAGATAGCCTCGAACTATGTATGGGTTGACGTGTTCGCATTGCTTTTTCCAGTGGGCATAGTACCCCACGTTGGTAGACTGACAGCAGACGATGTCATCTCTTACTGGTGCGGCTCAACCTCCCGAAAGCGATTTACCGCTCTGTATCCAAAGGGGTCACCGGTAGTGTGAAACCTCAGTAGTAGTTTTGAGGGAGTATTGATGCTTAAGCTCAAACTTCTTCCCCCGTTAGATCAAATAGTCAGTGCGGGCAAATCATCTACTTGACCACAGTATGTTAATAGTGAGACTATGAGGATCTCTCTCGCCTGCTTCGAGGAGTTCTGCCTGTCATTAGGGAAAGAGATGCCAAGGGGGAAGCTGCCGCTATACAGCAGCTTCAACGTATTATCCGTTTCGATGAACGGGATGCTAAGTGTCTTTCCAAATGTCTTTATATCGTGCCCATTCGACGAAACCTACCAAAAATTAGTTTTGATAACGAAAGTCTCAATTCCAATGGAAAATGGTAATATACCTAGCTGTTTGAGCCTATCCACTCCATGTGAGACACCATCTAGGAACATCTTTTTCATTCCTTGGTCCTTTAGATTCTTTACGCAAGCGTCAAATAAACCCATGATCGTTGTTTCTTGTCCTTGGGCTATATGTAATTAGTTTTGTAAATATATATGCAGTCATGAACTTCAGAATAGCCATCCACAACACTCTATAGCACAACACTCTATAGCAGCAGTAGCTTCGAAAATAAACGCTGGTTTCTTCGTAAAATGCTGATACCTCTGAAGAAAGACTGCCGTACTGTCGAAATAGAGTTTAACTCACGAAGTATACATATACATGTGACGCCTCCTGTATCGTGTCCAAGTCGACTCGCCCAAGGCAGATTCGAAGCAATCTGACTACCACATGAAGGTGTGTATGTGAGAGCAGTGGCAATGATCTTGCCTTTATCAAGGGCCAGTACGATATCCTTGACGTTGGGTCCATTCATTAAAGAAGAATATTGATCGAACCAGCCCATTTTCCCCTGTTTTATGGAAACTTCTTCGACCATAGCAAGAACGTCGGCCATGTCCTCTTGGGTACATAATCGAAATTCGGGAACCTCGGATTTAGTCTGTACATATCCCCAAAGTCTAAATTCCAGCACCAAGTCATATATTGCTTGTCCTTGTCCAGGAATATCCTTATTAAGTTGCCAACCTCTCCGGTGAAACCATTCTTCATTCAACTGCATATCAAGCGGAGGGCCATAAAATATACGAGGAAAGGTACTTCCCAACTGTAATCGTACCACACCTCGCGTCTTCCTGAGCTGACCAATCGCATGGTTGTGTAGGCTCAAACCAACACCTTGGCCTCTGTTCTTACTCCGCACTAATAGCAGTGCCAGTGAAGCAATAAGCTTTTCGCCCTCTTGATCAACGTATGAGAGATATGTTGCACAAAATCCTAACATTTCCTCGGTTTTCGAATCTCGCACGACGTAGTGCTTTGCATATCCTGGACGACGCAAGAGAGCTGCCAATGTTTGATGGTCAATTGAAAACCGTTCGCTAATGTTCTGCGCCCATAGATCGAGCACGCCTGCCATATCTCTCGCCTCGTTCCACTGCTCCACAGGCCACAGTCTTGGTGACGGTTGTGAGATATCCTCCTGTTTTGCTAGAATTGCAGTAGTATTTGGTCTGGACTCCGGCAAGGTCGGCTCTCCGAAGAGGAGTGCAGCAGTAGCCTCTAGTGCTGGAGGCGAATATCCGTTGGTTTGAATAAGAGTCGGAAAAGGAATGGTGTGGTGGTTTTCCAAAGGACTACAACATACCATGATAATACATGGCTTATTATCGCTAACTGCAAATGCTATATCCGCAAACTCGAGTTGAATTGGCTGACCCGGACGCACCACAAAGCATAGTATTATCACTTGGCCCCTTTTTATAAATCCCAGATGAGTGGAAGTAATCCCATTCCTGAACAGGATTAGTTAGTAGAATCGAAATAGGGGGTATGTTCAAACCTTTGGGTATATGGTACTTGGCGAACCCTGGCATGTCTCCGAGCAAGAGATCGGCCCAGAGGCTCAAATGGGTCGCTGATATCCGTGGGGTCCTGGCTTATGGGAACGACCACGGGCGTGAGGAGAATTATAACATCTGTCTCCCGTAGAGTTCTCATGTAGGATAGCCAATTCGTAGAATCTCGCACCACTACGGCCAACGCAATGTCACGGTTGCCCAGGCTAGAAGGACCGGCCAGTCTATGGCTGTCACGGCCTAATTCAATGTCCCTGGTGCAAGTAAGAAGATGTAGGGGATGATAATTGGGGGGGAAATTAGTTGTTTGGGGCACAAATGGCTTACATCTCATCATCGTCTGCGGCGGTCGACTCCTTCGCTTGCTGAGAAGACATACCTATGCCGACGGAGCTCGCGCACACCACCTACTCCGAAACACGAGAATCAACCCAGGTAAAAGATGATTGAGGAAATCAAAACCAAACCGCTCCAGCTCAGCTCAGCTCAGCTTCCAGAGGTCCCAGCGGAGAAGGTGGGGTTTCTTTAGCGCTATTTAGGAGCTACCAGAACGTGGAGGAAAGAGGGTTCTGCCTAGCAGCATAGGCATTTTGTCAGTGGTCTAAAGTTCTTGACTCCCTGCTCTTTACCACGACCGGCTTTCTACGCTTTTCTCACGGTGACACCAATGGGGTCTATGGAAGCAAATTCCAGCTGTGGAGATGGAGATGAAGATGAAGATTTAACGACGGGTGAGGGTACTGCAGGGGTCGATCGATAAACGGAATTTGAGTTGAGGCTGGTGTTTCGGGTGACGACGGCCAATGAAGCAGTTTGTGAAGGATACTTTGGTGCGAATACCAGCTTTTACGTCGTCGAGAGAAGACGAATTTGCGTAGTGAGTATTGGGTGGTTTGATGGGGCTGTAAATACGCACAACTGCGATCATGAAATCGTGCAAGAATAGCCCATGCGCTCACCACCCGAACTTTACTATCCCGCTTAGCGACCAACAGAGGAAGATGAGATATCCATGGTGTGAGGATCTTGGCTCCCAGCTACACCGTTCCGAAAGACATGAGAAAACCCAGGTCTACCCGGGCTGAAGCCTCTTATTGGGAACTCGATGTCGGAGGCGCTGTGTTCTGTCTGTTCTGGGGTGCATGGTAGCCACGTGCACGGGTACACGTAGTAAAGTCGCATCTCACGCGGTAACTTACTCTATTATATTGGCTAAGTCAGCATCGACCAGTAATTCGGCCAGCGAGTGCTTTGTAGAGAAAGGACAGTCAGTGTGTAGTTTGTCAGAAACCATCTATCGTCATTATCATACCATCATGCTCGTCGGTGGCACTGACAGGTCATATCTGTCGGCCGTTGGTGAAAATCAAGCATTGGTGTTCGTAACGGTAACACAAGCACGCGCAGAACAACAGGGAGCAGCAAGGAGCAACAGTCCCAGTGATACTGTAGTGTAGGAACCCGTTACCGACTTTAAGCCCAAAGTCCGGGGGGAATGAGTCCGGGCGGTAGAACTTCCCCTCCACTTGAAACCCGATGCATCCCCAACCTATACCAGAACAGTACAGTACAGTACGTTCAGTATAGCGCAGGGCAGTGCGAAGTGAGCTTGCCAGATACCCAAACTCAGACCATGGCATAACGGCATAACCCCTCCCAAGAAACATTACACTGAGTTTGTAATCTGCAGCAAATAACGTTCCGCCAGCATCAACTTCTGGCTTGGCTTCTGACCCTATTGCATAACGGGGGTCTTGGTCGGGTCAAATAAACCTGCCACTAAATCCTCTCGCTCGACTCTCTAGACTTTCACGCATGGGCTCCTGATGTCGGGGCTGCTGGTGAAGCAGGAAACAGCTCCGGCTCCCCGTCTCGAATCTTCTGATGTCTTAGAGACTCCCCACCATGTTCCCAAAGTCCCCGATACCTATGAGCCACTGGCAGCTCAGAGGGAGTCTAGGGGTCCTTGAAGGTTTGAAGTCGATGAATGGCTGGATTCAGGTATCATCCATTATCTGCCTCTTCACTGCATGGGCTTTGCACACCCTAACGAGCGGGTCGAAGTCGAATTAGCAAAGAGCCCAAAATAGTCGGTTCTCTGGGTTTGTTCAAAATATTGTATATATATCGTAGAACACTAAACCATACCCCATGTAAGTTTTGCTTCTGTGATGATCGTGTATGCTGTAATGCCACCGGAGAACTGGAAATGTAGGTCTGGTTGTCAAAAAAGGAGGCTCGGCTATTTATTCAATGGGAAATCAATATGCAGGGAATGCGACCTAAACTGAGGTAACACAAATATCTACGTGCGGGAACATCAGCACTTCAAGAACCGTAAAGCGCGACGAAGATGCTCACTACCTAAGGATTCCGTGTTTCAACTGAAGTTTATACTCTTTGCATACATGGCGAGGTTATTAGGACGCGATGAAGATGTCATTGACTCGGTGAGAGATTTGGAAAGTGGTAGGTGTGCTCGCTCTATCAATTGCACGCGGCGCGTCAGTGTCCCCTGTACTATGGAAGAAGCTTACAATCACTATTACAGCCGCCAAAACTCCTGCAAAGCAAAGAACGGTCAAAATTTCCAGCACAGTGGATCGAGTCTGCACTGAGGCATACCAAACTGGGCTGCAAACCTATTCTTTGGACAGGCTTATTGATGTTATCACGCTCCCGAACGAGGTCGATCAGGGCAGCCTTGGTAATTTGATCAAGAACTTGTATCCAGCAGGTAAAGTATTAGATACCATAGTGTTGAAGGTTGTTGGCAGTCTCGGGCATGGACGAGCTAAACCTACGTACTCAACACAGGCAGCCTTGATCAAATGGCTTATTATGGTGTATGACATCCTAGATGACCACATGGTATTGTCACGTCTTTACAGTACTTTGTTCAATCTTCTGGATACCATTGCAATAAGGTAGGCTTGATATTCCTATCCAAAAGCTTTCGCTAACGCTCCATTTTCGACCTCAATTATGTCACTTGTTGTCTCTCATTACCCGCCGCAAGCATGTCAGACCTTTTCGGATCCAATGGCTGTAAGTCACATGCAGACTGCACACCATAGTATAAAGCTCATAAGCTACAGGATGGAGTTGACCCGACAAGCCGGTAACGAGCCGCCACTTGTTGGCTTAATGAGAGTGTACAAAGATTATTATCCGGATGTGATAGTTGGTAATGCGACCTTCGGAAGAGCGTCAGTGTTCAAAGTAAGTAATTCCTGGGTACAAACTAGCTCTATGGATTTCTGCTGATTGTATCAAGCACCCGAACCAAGAGTGGCGACAAAGGCTTGGTGAAATCCAGGATATCCATTTTCAAAGGACACAGGATGGTCTACTGCCAGAGCGAAAGACATTTCATGTTAATAGAAGGGAAGAGAACAAGTCTCACCTGTTACCACAGGTACACACCTCGAATGCACAGGAGGTTAGTCTCGTTCATGTACTTGTCTCGTTAGATTACTGATCAACTAGTCCTCGACCACTCTGGAAGAAATCGAAAATGCGAATGAACTTGTTGGCAAGCTCGAAAAGATTGAGTTGCCTAATCAACTAGTTGCAGCTGTTGGAGATTCGCTCCTTCAGAAATTCCTACAGCTTAAAAACTCGGAGTCTAGTTCACAACGTCTTAATAGTTGGTTATTGGCATTCTTTGAAGACCAACTGGAGACGCCTGGATCGGAAGCAATCATATTGGAAATGCTTGTAGCTATCCGAGACTTTACGTATTATACCAAGGTACTCCCCCAAACCCCACAGATTTGGACGTAATAAATGACAATACTAAGACACTTCCTACCGCTTGCTTAACATACCTTACGTCTATGTTGGATTCATGGGATGGCTATACTGGCCGAGAAGTTATTCTTGAGCTACTAGCATACATTCCAATAAGTCCTTTTGACAGTATGGACTCCAAACGCAAGCTTAGCTACCTATGTCCTAAATACTAATATTGGAGTAGGGTTGTACAAGAGCATCTTTCAATCCCTCGAAGAGGCTGTATTGGCGGATGGTGCCCTTGAGTCTAAGCTATCAATCCTTGCTTTCTACAATGCCTTGTTGCAGCAATGGACCACCTCACTGCTTGCAGAGCCGCCAGTGGTAACGACAGATAGTTTGGCCACTAGTGACTTAGTGTCTCATGTCAACGAACTGACACTTACCATTATTCAGTGCTCATCAAGTGTATTAACTTCTTCGGCCGTACTGGACTTTTACGAAACAGCAGCGGTAGTCATTTCAAATCCCTCGCTACGAAGAGTTTCTCGTATTACCACGCCGCCTGCTGAACTAGTCTATACTCTCTACTTCACTCGTTCACTGAGCATTCTTAGTCGATTGTGTACTATCTTGGCACAATATAAACGTGCCTTTGAGCTCGCAATAATATCAAAAGCCAGCGCTCCAACTTCCGAAGCGCACTCTTATCCTAAGGAGGAAGTCAGCCGCTTCAATGGCTTTCTCATGGACATATGCAACTGTATATGGCGATCCCGAGCTTTCAACAAGTCAGACCCAAATGCACTCGGCTGCCTAATACCAGATTCTCTCAGTCCTGCTCTAACGAATTATGTTGCTAGTTTAGATACCGCGATTTCGCTTCAGGCTATTTTTGGTTTGTCGTACTCACCAGTTTTGTGTCTCCTCGCAATATCATATATCCGAGAGGTGGAGGACAACGATGATGACACTATTGTGATTAGACATGCGGGTCCTGTCACACAAGCTTCACTGAAGCAACTAGAGAAGGATGGAGGCCTCAACTTGTCGTGGGCAGATTATAGGATGGGCGTTCTAAGATATTTGGAAACAAAAGGTGCTTTTGGCATTGGGGATCTAATGTACAATACCATGAAGCATTTAATGACAGCGAGGCAGAACATGGCTTGAAATGGGAATGGGAATATCTACAAATCTTCGGGCATGAACAAGAGTCACCAATATCAGTGCAGGCCGTGGAGCCCTGGTGGTAGTTCTGTAATCGAGTATTGTTTCTACCCATTACTGACTTGATTGTGTGGTTCTAATTAGTGATTATGCGTTCTCTCGAACTCTATACTCGCGGTTCCCGTATCTTATCCATATACCCAAACTCCATATCCGTAATGCATCGAGTCCTTCAGTCGTGTATTATATCTGTACAATTTCTGGTTTCCCGCCACACTCTATCCCATACTAAAGCTCCTTCCCAGCACCGGATATTGTATTACCAGCTGCAGTTCCTGCACTAACCACAGTTTCCTTTACTTTATCAATAATCGTTGTACTTGCAGAACTCTCTAGTACGGACTGCACAGCTGACTTTGCGTATTCGTCGCCGTTGTAATAGAAGAAGCCGCGGTTAATGAGGAATGCGACATGCTGTGGAAGATAGAGTGTCATTGCGATGAGCATCATACTGCAGAAGAGGAAGAGGAAGGAGTCTGCGGTTTTGTTAGTCAACTTATTTCTCGTAGTGAAGGCGTCATCGCGGTAGATTTACTGAATATGAATTTTTCGGTGGGTGTCAGCATGTATAGTGAGAATGTGACCTGACAAAATGTTAGATGCTCCTTCTTTGGCTGTTGGAAAAAATGTCGTACTTCATATTGGTACTTCTTCCGCTGGAGCCACCGGAACGAAGTCGCAACTACAGACATGGCTAATGCTCGACTTTCTTGACTTTGTGCAACTAAATATAGGCCGGCTTAATTTCGTATAGTTGGTCCTTGGGAGTGAAGTTGCCCGATTGAAGTGGCGGCTTGATGTGCAAAGTGATGGGTTGATGTTGTAAATTGCCCGATATTCCCGACATTATTTGGAGGCAGGGGTTCACTGGCGCCACCCCGATTACGTAATCACAGCCTTGTTTCCAATCCCTTGATATCTAACTGCTTGCTTTGCTTCAACTTTCAAAATTGCATAAAGCTACTACAATGTGCAATGTTACGAGGCTTTACTCCCGGTTTCAAATTGAGGCAATTTCTTGACCTCGCGAACAAACCACCAATATTGAGTAGGGGATTTATAGCTACATCTTCATCATGGAAGAAGAAGATGCCAGACCGGCCAGCTTTTGTTCCTGAAAGTGACCTCACGGAGGCATTCCTTAAAGGGAGTGGGCCGGGTGGTCAAAAAATCGTACGTTTGCTTCATGGGCTAAGTGCGAGGCCACTTTGTTGATTGTAACCTAGAACAAAACCTCCTCTGCTGTCCAATTGAAACATCTTCCCACCGGTCTGGTTCTGAAAGTCCAACACACCAGATCAAGATCTCAGAACCGAAAAATTGCGAGAGAGATGTTGGCGGAGCGGGTCGAGTTGCTCGAAAAGGGAAAGGAAAGTAGGGTAGCTGTGATAGGTGAGACAAAGAAGAAGAGAAAGAGCAGTGCTGTGAAGAAGAGCAAGAGAAAGTACAAGCTGCTGGAGGAGGAGAAGGCGAAAAAGGGCATTGAAGGGGAGACAAATGACGAGGAGCAGTAATAGCTGAAGCCATTATGAGTCCTGAGTTCGGGCAGTCTTTGAGATATGTTCAACGAAGTGTATGATATTTGATCTGGATGTGTAATTTTTTAAATTATTTATTAGAAATGGCTTTATTTGAGATAATTATTAATATTAACAGACACTAATCGGTGCAACATAACAGCAGATTGTTTCTTCTACAACCTGTCAAGATTAAGCTACAAGAGTTAAGCCGAGCCACCCATTACTATGTAGTTCTATTTAAACTTGCCATTCGATTTGCATTCTCCAATATTCCCGTATGCTTTATGACAGTGGGTCTTAACATTAGCTTCTGTCAATCTGAGAATGAATCATACTCCGATTCGATTTCCCGATATAATATAAAATCGAATTTCCCCCCTACTTGCTCAGATATACTATCACGGATTAGAGTCTTTTGGTCCTCGCTAAGGTCGTGCTCTGACATCTGGGATCCAATCCACAACGAAAGGCCGCGATTCGTTGGTTTGAGCTGCCAAATGAAATTGAGTATGCCATTTGCAGTAAAAGAAGACTGGGCAAGAATGTTGAGAGACCGCAGATTGTGAAGGTTACTGATCGAGGGCCATATCGTGTCATTAATATCTGAGCCACTAACGAACAGCTCTTCAAGTCCCGGTAGATTTGTGGCAATAAGCTTGATGTCAGCGTTAGTAAAAACCTCTTCTGACGTTTCAGAGAGGTCTAGCTCTTTCAAATGGCAGAGTTGAGAGATGGAGAGCAACAGATGATCGACGTCATCCCTGCTCGAGTCCTCGTTGTCAGCACGCAAAGTGAGAGACTCGAGGGTAGGTTGATGTGATAGTGCTTCATGAAATGAAGTTGCAGTGCGCAAGATATAGCCTCGTACCTCAAGCTGAAGGAGCTTGGTAGTCTCACTCGTACAGAGGCGAGTAAGAATTGCCGGTCCGCTGAAGAAATTGTGTAAGAGTATCGCTCGAAGGTGGATGCAACTAATCAGCCATGCAACAATATCTTCAAAGACATCGTTTTCTGTTTCTTCAAGACTGATTCTCGTATCAATAGCTCTAAGCTCAAGAGTCTCAATAGTAACACATCCTTGAAGCAAAGAAATATTTTTAATAGCATCTGTGACCAAACCGTCAAGTTTCAGTGACCTTAATGAAGCCGAGTGGTTATTCAACGAAAGTAGTGTTTCTGGCCCGATATTCTGTGAATGAAAAGCATTGAATGACCTAATCATGTTTGCCTTGAGACCACCAAAAAACTCCGCAAGAGCTTTATCGGTTCCTCCATCCCAAAATGCCAATTCATCGAAATTTGGACAATTGTTGTTGATGGATGTAGCAAGGCTCTGGTTCAAGGGTCCTCCATCATTTAAGGTCATGCTTTTAAGCCGAGATAACCGGCTTACCCATAAAGGAAGAGAAATCTGATTTATGGAACCAGAAAGATCCTCTAACGCGACGGTAGACTTGTGAAAATCCGCCGAACGGCTAACAAAACCTGTTAGAACATCAGCTAAGCGCTATTTTACAATGTTTTGGTATCCCTCGTAGGCTAGCGGGCGACCTCAATATCTCGAACTATGTGATATGCTTACATGGAGGAGTAGATCAGAACTTGCAGTCTATTCATACCTCAACGCCTTTTGAATATACCACATAGTATGAGACTTATAATTTGCATGAATGAGATCGAGCTATGGGAATCTTACTTGTTATCGATTCTCCAACCAGATTAATAATCTTTTCCATGTCGAAACGCCTTGGAGGTACTTTTCCGGATCGGGTTCTCTTCTTATTTGGTGTTTCTTGGGCGTGAAGAAATTGAGACATATCGCCAGCAAAGAAAGACTCCTGTACAGCGTTCTGGAATGGAACATCTCCAAGCAGCAGTTTGAAGTTTTCCAAGTCAAGTGATCCTAGGCTTGTTTTAGTGATCTGACATAAGAACGAAGGTAACGGACTAACGTATATAGAGACAGTAAGGGTACATGGTACTGCCGAGACTTGACCTGATCAGAGATCTCCACATCAAGGCCCATCGGGTCGAGTGAGCTTCCGCCAAAGCTTTACCCTCCTCCCACGTCACCTTTGCTTCCGCTTCATTTTCCTCAAGGGCGTTGGTTTGGTTGTAATACCTATGAGTAATGAATCAGTTGTTTTATCGAGGAGATGAGAAATTGGCTTTTACCTGTACAAATAAAGGACAGCAGACTCAGCGAGAGATCGATTGGCTAAGGTGCAATTTTTGAGAGTTTTGAGGTTTCCCTGCTTTCCCAGTTCTTCTGTAATCATGTCAAGGACATCTACCGGTAACCTCCCCATCTTGAGAAGCTCGATGGAGAGATATTGACTACTATCCGGGGAATAAGTGAACCTGTCTTTAAGTCCAGAATTGGCAAAACATCAATAACAGATTCGTAGTAAATGGCCACAGATTGTGGTATATCCAAGTTGTTTGACGATCGGGACGTAGCCTAATGGGAGCTTTCCAATGCCAAGGATTGCGGGGTGTCACCAAAAACGCGTCCGCGTCGCGTATTCAAGTGACTTTACACACATTGATCAGTTGTGCATTTTAGGACAATGGAAATGGTTCAGATCTCGATATGGCAATCTTAAGCTTCACGCTTGGCCCTGAAAGTTTGGGCAAGTTCCATGATGCCTTGGTTTGTCTTGGGAAATTCAGTGAAGCTGTGTCTATCGAAGCTGTTCATGACAAGGTACTATGAATAAATCCTTCTACACGTCTGTATATTGATTGCCACCAGCTTATTTTGACCGCTTTGAACTCGTACAAGTCAGCATACGCGTCCTTCACTTTAATCGGGAGCAGTTTTTTTTTAAAATATCACTTCAAAGGCTCCAGCAGCACTGCATCCAGAGATAAGTTTAACTGTAAAATATATAATAAAGTCCGTCTATCATTAGATGAAATTCATTTGAATGAGCATATATTGACAAAATTCAGGCTCTGCTCTCCGTTTTCAAGAGCCGTGTGGGTGACCCTATAAGGGAGAAGGACACCGCTGTTGAAAAATGTGATGTATCTATTGAGGATGGAGAGGGTAAGGCCAGAAGTCGATTTATCATCAAAATCATGTGCAGACATGGTGAGTTATGGCAAGGCTAGCACTGCTACATGACTGATGTATTTATCAAGGGGTTCTCAAAACCTACCGTCTAACATTTGAGTCGGTTGCGCCCATGCATGCGTTATTTGCCAAAGAAAGCGCAAACAATTCATGGGCAATTTCGTCCAAGACTCTTCGAGAGTTCGTCGAGCACTTTGGGCCGGGAACAGAACAACTCGATATCTACTCTGAGGAAGGCCGAGTGAGTCTCACTAGCTACACAGAAAAAGTAATGTCAGGAAATGGTAAAACTTTATAGTCGCCTAATTCTATCAATTACTAACGTAGAGGACAGAGATACTAAAGCAACCATTACATACAACTATTGCCATAGATGCACTAGAGTTCAGTGAGTTCACAGTTGAAGAAAAGCTTCATATTGTCGTTAGCGTCAAAGACTTCAAATCTATTATTGCTCATGCTGGATTAAATAACACAATCGTTAAGGCTCGATACTCACTCCCTTTAAGTCCTATGCAATTGAGTTACAGCGATGAGGGGCTCCAAGCCGAATTCATCCTCATGACCATTGGTGAATCTCGTGCTGGCTCATCTACTCCAGTCACAAACGCCTCTCGTGCGAGTTCAAAGCGCCCAGCACCAAGGCAACCTTTAGAAGCCACACCAAATTCCAAACGAACAGCAAGTTCTGGCATGCCTCCACCGCCGCCAATTGCAGCCCCAGGTGTGACTCGAGAGGCAACCAGGGCAAAAACTTCCCGGCCGTCTCCACCACCACCTCAACCCAGCATTCAGCCAGATGCTCTATTCTTTCCAGAACCAGATGATGATCAGAGATGGGATCCGGTGAATTATGACGAAGAGGAAGATGAGATGCTCCTTTGGGATGCCGGTGGTGATAGTGTAAGTGTTGTCATCTATTTCACCTCCCTACTGACATGGCCTTAGGGCATTTCTAAAGACAATTCCGGCCAACGACTCCAGAGCACCGAGTCACAAAATCAACGAACTGCAGCGGTTTCTAGAGCTTCAGCTCAAGAAGCGGACGATTTACTGCCACCGACTCAACGCCTAGCACCTACTCAACGTCTTTCAGAGGTATGCCAAACTTAATCTTTCACCGGGTGCGATGGCTAAATAATTAGGTTCGAGGCATTTTCGATGATTGAACGGTGGTGCTACTATACTCTCACGGCAAAAGGAATGAACTCAACAATCATGAAACCCCCCGGAGCTATCTCCTGAGTAGAATTGGCGTCCTTTTACGATAGCGACCTCTTGGGAACGTGTGGCCACGGGCAACTTGAGGAGTAGCTACGAAAACGACAGGGAAGTAGTTTAAGTGGTCATGCAAATCCAGCTTGTTGCACAACCAGCTCCAATAGTTGAAATTTCGCTGCCCTCTGGTAGATATTTAGAAGATGCAATGACATTCCATCTGCCTTTAACATCTCCGTCTGTCGTGCCAGGCCCGCAGTTGCCATGCTCACCCCATCCCCAAGCTAATACTTCTCCACTAATGGACAGTCCAAGCGCGTGTTCGCTTCCAATTGCTATCTGTTCGAGTATGGGTATTTCGGGAGGAGCGAGTTGGCCATGGTCGTCCCGTCCCCATGAGGAAAGTTTGCCACTTTCCAAAAGGACGTAAATACTTCCCCAAGTGGATCCGATATCTTTCCATCCACATACATCATGCGGAGCTTTAGATCTGACTTCCCATCGATCGGACCCTAGAATACAATGGCGACCCAGGGCCTTGTCCCCTACCAGATAGGTGAACTCTCTGCCGCAAACCGCTCGAACGACTTTGAAGTCTAAGCCTGCCAATTTTCGTGGGGCGTGAATTATGCCTTCTGGCAAACCCAGTTGGCCTTTCCTTCCATTTCCCCATCCATAGACCTCCCCGTTACTCAACACTGCTACAACATGACTGACTGATGCTGCAAGATCTACAATCTCCAAGTCTGGTGGAGGGAAGTCTTCGATCCTTTGGGGCTTGAATGATCGAAATATGAATTCTCCAAGGCCAAGCTCGCCTTTGTTTCCCGTACCAAAACTATAGGCTCTTGTCGCGCGCCCTTCGGTATCTCTAGCAACAATTATAGAAGCCTCCCAGGAAGCAGTGCAGAACGCGATATTTGGTTGATGGGCTAGACCATCAATAGATAGTTGGATTTTTTCAAACCGATATGCTTCCTCATTAGAGTCTTTCCTTAAACCACAAGCTCCAGCGAGCGCATCCCCTGCACAATACAAAATACCAGATGATAACAGTAATGTATGGTTGCCACCAGCTTTTACTTGGGTTGCGTGATCAAGGGACGTGATATCGAGCAGCACTGGTTTTGGAACCGAAACATCTTCTTTATGTCCGACTCCGAGCTGGCCAGATCCGTTAGATCCCAACGAATAGACTGCAGACATTATGTTGTTATTCTCATTCTCATTCTGAATAGTGGATTGTGGAGTAATAATAACTTGAGCTCGCCAAGAATGTACATGCTCGCTTAAGCCTTAGCCACAAGGAGATCTGCCATTCTGGTTGCCAAAACAACCCTACAAGCTCAACAACCCGCATCAGCCTCACGTCACAGCCTCGGGAGTATCTCTCCTCACTTTCATATATATAACATTACAGTGGTTGACTGGACTACGCAAGTCCACGGACAATGAGGTAGCCCAAATTGTTGTGACGGATGGCTCTCGATCCACCAAACGGCTATGCAGCCGCACAGGATCTCCAGAGTTTCCAGGAGATCACCCTCCCAATCTTCAATGTCGTTCCTGTCCAGCTACAATTCTCGATAGCCTCGGACTTTGTTGCTGCCCAGGTAGCAAATAACGTACTGATATTTGCCCTTTCAAATGGCAGAATCATCCGGATAGATCTTGATAGCCCAGAAGAAGTTGATGGTATGCCTTCAGCGTGCTTCAATTTGTACAAAGTACAGTTGTTAACCCTCACATAGATATTGACCTTCCAAAAAAGACGCATGAGGTTGGCGTGATACGGCGTATGTTCTTGGACCCAACAGCCTCTCACTTGATAATCTCTACGGCTGGTGGAACTGGTGCGGCAGAAAACTACTATCTACATACTCAGTCCAAGAAGCCTGTACCATTGTCGAGACTACGTGGCGTCTCCATTGAGTGCATCGCTTGGAACCCATCCTTACCTACCGCCTCTACACGAGAAATTCTTATAGGTGCTACCGATGGTAACATATATGAGGCATATATTGAAACCTCAACCGAGTTCTATAGAAAGGAAGACAAATATCTAAAGTCTTTACAGAAGATTTCAAATAGCCCAGTGACCGGTTTATGGGTAGACACGATCCCAAGCAAACCAGGAACTGATGTACGGAGGGTGCTTATAGCTACGCAGGATAGTTTACTTCATTTAGTTGGGAAGGTTGGGAAGTTTGCACATGAAGGGGGGGCCTCGATATATACCCGACTATTTGAAACAGAGCAGCCCTCTGTTCATGAAATCTCTAAGGTCTCGGACAAAGCATCATCGTCACTGGTGATATCGCCAGACAGTTCGGAATCGAATCAGTTAGAAAGCGTCAGTCCGGATCGTAGCTTTGCGTGGCTTTCGTCGCAAGGTGTCTACTATGGGAGACTTTTAACTGCATCATCTGGTCCTGATTTGGGCAACATGGTTTTTGCAGAAGGGAAATTGTTGCCTATAACACAATTGCCCCTCGGAAACACTACAAATGGGAGGCAAAGAGCGGTGCAAGGCTCGATCGATTCCGTCGCTCTTACCCAATGGCATATTTTGCATCTCATCGGTGGCCGGGTCGTCGCGGTCAATCGTCTTGATGATAGAGTAGTATTTGATCAAATGGTCCTAGAACCGGACCAGAAGGCACTGGGACTGTTTGCTGACCAACAAAAAAACACGTTCTGGTTGTTCACTACCCAAGAAATATTCGAAATTACCGTGGATGACGAAGATCGTGACGTCTGGAAAGTAATGCTGAAGACCGAGCATTTCGATGCAGCGTTGCGTTATGCTAAAGGGCCAGCCCAAAAGGATGCTGTAGCCACTGCTTCTGGTGATTATCTTGTCACTAAAGGATCCTTCCTCGAAGCTGCTGGGGTTTATGGAAAGAGTAGCAAACCTTTTGAGCAAGTCGCACTCACTTTTATTGACAACGACCAACAAGATGCGCTGAGAAAGTACCTTCTCACAAAAATAACAACATTTAAGAAGTCTTTTGTTATGCAACGCATTATGATTGCCAGTTGGCTCGTGGAGATCTTCATGTCCAAGCTAAACTCACTCGATGACGCTATTGTCACCAAAGCTGAGTTGTCAGAGACGCTGAATCCAGAGCAATCTAAAGAACAATTGGAAACTATTCGATCAGAATTTCAGAATTTTGTCAAGAAATACAAAACTGATCTAGATCGGAGGACAACGTATGACATAATTAGCAGTCACGGTAGAGAAGACGAGCTTCTTTATTTTGCAAGCGCGGTGGATGATCATAATTACGTATTGTCATATTGGATTCAGAGAGAACGGTGGATAGAGGCGTTGAATGTTCTTAACAAGCAAACTGAGCCAGAGACCTTTTACCGCTACAGCAGTGGGCTCATTACACATGTTGCTACTGATCTTGTTGATATTTTAATGCGGCACTCGGATTTAACGGCAAGGAAGTTGATTCCGGCATTACTCAATTATGACCGCAACTTCCGTGGCCCGCTTGCACAGAACCAAGCCGTCCGTTATCTTCTCCATGTCATCAATCAATTGAATTCGACGGATGCTGCTATACACAATACACTTATCTCTATTTATGCTGCACATCCCTCGAAAGACGAGACGGCTCTGCTAAACTACCTCGAAACCCAGGGCGATGAACCTAATTTTGATTCTGATTTTGCTCTCCGGTTGTGTATCGAGCATCATCGGGTCCAAGCATGCGTCCATATTTATAGCACAATGGGCCAATATCTTCAAGCTGTTGAGCTGGCCTTGTCCCATTCCGAGATTGAACTTGCGTCACTGATCGCAGACCGACCGGTTTCCGATCCAGCTTTACGGAAGAAACTTTGGCTTGCAGTAGGGAAAAAAGTCATCTCCCAAGCCAATGGTATCAAGACGGCCATCGATTTCCTGAAGCGGTGTGACCTGCTCAAGATTGAGGATCTTATTCCTTTTTTCCCTGATTTTGTTGTCATCGATGATTTCAAGGAAGAGATTTGTGCTGCTCTAGAGGATTACAGCCGAAATATAGATATATTGAAGAAAGAAATGGACGAGTCTTCTCAGACGGCCACCAACATAAAGCTAGACATTGCAGCTCTTGATCATCGATATGCCATTGTTGAGCCTGGAGAGAAGTGCTATGTTTGTTCATTACCATTATTAAGTCGGCAATTCTTTGTCTTTCCATGCCAGCATGCCTTCCACAGTGACTGTTTGGGAAAGAAAGTCATGGAACAAGCTGGTCTTGGAAAGGGAAAGAAAATAAAGGAGCTGCAAACTTCTATCAGTCGTGGTTTAGTAGCCGGGTCGAAGAGGGATGCTGCGATTGCGGAGTTAGACGGCCTAATTGCTTCTGCGTGGTAAGTCTATCTACGAACCGATGATATTCAATTTTGCTAACAGACGATAGCATTTTATGCAGCGATTTTGCCATAAAGAGAATAGATGAACCATTTGTGTTGCCTACTGATGATATGAATGAATGGGCGCTATAATGACACATTGTAATAATATCCACAACATAGAATTCTATTTATATTCTTGATATGAGTGTTTGAAATATTCAGTTGTGGGACTGGTCGTTGATTTATTTCGCCGTAGCTGCTCCAATCGTCCCTATCTCAATCGCCCACCTAGGCATGATCATATGTTCAAAATCATCGTAGAGCATGGGGTGGATTAGGATCTCCCGCCTTTCCCCGGGACTAACCTAAGCTCTACACGAATAACGTTGATATCTTTTCATAGAGCTCACTCCTACCAGATCCGGACAAACTTACCACAAAGTCTCAATATCTTAAGTATATAAGTCAAGTAGTATCTTAAGCATGAAAGTTTCAGGTATGGCTAACATGGAAATATCTGAACCATTCTACTATTTCGCTTATGGCTCGAACCTCGCTTTACAGCAAATGAAAAGTCGCTGTCCGAACTCATCATTCTATGCTTTCGGAGTATTGAGGAACTATAGGGTACCTATCTTCTCCTGAATCCGTATAGGGGCTGATTAGTTATTCCGACCAAACAAGGCTCTGATGTAGTCGGCGCCTTTGATTTGACTGAAGCACTAACATCCTGGGAAGATTGACTAGTCCCCCGAGATAAGGTTGGACACGACTGCTGATTAGAATCATTTTAGTGGATTATAAGTGAACGTGGCTACGCGAATATAATTACCAAGGACCCAAAAGTAGACGGGTTCGAGCATACTATCCATCAGACAGTCCACGAAGAACAGCTATCGCTCCTCCATCAGGACCTGAAAACAGAATCATTTTGTGGGTGCAGTCCTTCATACCACGGAGAGGGCCAATTTTTAATAGTTGCAGCGTCAGAATATGAGCACGAAGTTCAGGGCCTGCTTTTCACAATAACAGCTAAAGATGAAGAAGCCCTCGATAGAGCTGAAGGCGTCCCACACTCCTACCAGAAACATCTACGCTGGATCTACATCCCCTCTAGGGATGAGAACAATAGCTGGAGAAGGGTGTTAGCACTCGTGTATATCGACTCCGTGCGTGTGGCCGACGGCACTTGCAGAGAGGAATACGTTGCGAGGATGAATCGAGGAATTAGGTAGGTTTTGTAGCACTGGTGCACCTCCTGCAACTACTTATCTATATTCATGCCTTGAGAGGACCTGAGAGTCAGAATTGTGTAAGTTCAAAGCCATACTGATTAAAATCCAGGGACGCAATAGTAGAGGGGATGGAAGTGTCATATGTAGAGAAATACGTAAGACCGTTTGTGAGAGAAGAGGAGATTCCAGATGATATTGAGGATCCATTCTTTAAAGCCGTGAAAGAAGCAGAATCTGCCTCGCTGTAGATAAAATGCAGTCGATTGTTCTACCGAGTGAATGGGAAGAGAGTATGAATTATTCGTCATTATAGTGAACCTGCCGTGTGCCGTTCGTAGCTAGTTGGGTTTGATATAAATACGAAAGTAAATAGGGATTTCAAAATCAACAACTTAAACTCCCAGTTTATTATCTCCCAACATTGTTTATGAAACGAGCTCTATCTCTTTTTTTACGTGCCTACCACTTGCAACTGTCATTGACAATCTAAGTCCTGTATCCCCACACGCATGTAAAATGGTCCTGATGAAAATTCCGAAACTGTGTGTTTTCGACTGGTGCAGCTAATGCTACGAGTATGTTTACAGTCTTGGACTTGATCTATACATAGCTTCTCATTCATCGCACAGAACTCCGTGGAAGCTAATCACAAGCCCCAAATATTTTATAACGCCGCCATCCCATATATGCAAATCCCTCCATTTCACCATCTTTCACTTATTACTCCGTTGAATGCCATGCCGCTAATATCAAAACTCCTAACCAAATGCGTGTGGATTCCAATCCAAACCCTCTTCATGATATTCCTCCCCGTTCAATAGAACTTTTCTTTTCTCAAAATCTGTATGATTCGCCTCAACTTCGGCGAGTGGTCGATTGTCTGGCCGATTTTTGACTACATGTGTGATTAGCGAGATTCTTCAATAGAAACGCTAGTCGCATCGTTATGAACGATGTCATATCCAAGAACAGAAAAAGTGGAGAATAATGCCTTCCCAATATATGGTATGTCACCTTAAATTCATGCCTTAACCTGAGGAATGTGGCGTGGAGTGTGAAAACCTACGATTAAGGTTCGCTAACACGCCGGTATAGTTGTCAACTGGATCTTCAAGCTCGGCTTTAGGTGTAGTGTGGTCAAGCACATTTTGAACTATTCCGCCCTCACTAATGGAGGTCGTCGGTCGCATAGCCTCTTCGCCAAACACCTTTACATGACAGAGTCAGTAATAGAATCGGTACATCAGGTGTAGATAACCACCGAAGGTGGCGGAGGAAATAGAAAGTTTAAGAACTTAACTTACAAACTCGGATCCATAGCCTGCGTTATTACGATTGAGGAATAGGGTGAGTTTCTCATTTAGAGACTCCCATTGATTCTCCAAGAGCTCGCCTGCAGTGACTACATCTTGCTGGGTCATTTCTTGGGCCGGGTGGCCATGACTAGTAACACGAAGTGCGCTACCAATGCGACGCACCGAATTCTGAGTTTGCACCGAGCCGGCCATGCTTGCTTTCATCCGCTTGATCGACCTTTCTTGATCCTCGGTCATTAGTGGAAGTTCGACGACTGTATAATTGTTTGCCATGGCGTTAACAAGAGACGTGAAAGCTTGTAGACCAATATCATTATGCGCACAGTGAATATGGGTTAGTGATTTATTCTCCCTGATAACCGAGGCAAGTGTGTTGGCTCCTTCAAATCCTAGGTTCTGGTACTCTATTCGGAGCACTTTTAGTGCTGTGTTGTGCTCGAGACCAGTGAGTGCCTGATTGAGACCGATTCCAAATCGAATCACTTCCAAATGCGCCTGCTCGCCGGATATGTCGAGTTCTTCGAGTGTTCTGTTTTTGATGAATAGTGACTTAAGTGAGTCGCAAGTCTCTGGGCCAGCATCATATGGGAGTGACGCTTGTGAAATATCCAAACACCTAATGGTGTTGTTTACACATAGAGCATCTAACAACTGCCTGAAATGAGCCTCCTTTGCGAACTCAATCATTCGCATTATTAGATGCGCAGGTGTTTCATTGTCTCGTATGGCCCCGATAATATTGTCAATTCCTTGCTCTAAACCGTTATTGCTAACATCAAGCCTCAACTCGCGAGCTTTGCCAGGCACTCGAGAAATTGATCGCATCAGCAAACCCACCTGGCCCCCATTCAAATTACACCTATCTAAGTTTAGGACACAAAGGTTGTCCGACATTTCATTCTTTAGATAATCTGAGATGGATGTGAGGGTTGCAGCATTCAGTGAGATTCCACTTAGGGACAGCTCTTCGAGTCTCCAATGTTTCACAACCTCTGGAGCGAAAAAGGTTTCCTCACCAGGAGTTTTGGCCATTCTTGAAAGATTTAGCTTTCGGAGTTTGGTAAAGTGGCTTAAGGAAGTCTGGAATCGGCCAAGATGAAGCCGTCCCGGATTGTCGGATATATTAAGGCACTCAATATGCCTGCTCTGCTTTTCCAAAAGCCGAAGAAATTTAACAATGCCAGAGTCGGTTAACCCGCAACGCGAACACTCAACAGCTCTGAAATGAGCTCTTGTTTCGCTTAATGCGGATCGCATAGCTTCAAGATCGGTCTCTCCGAGTTCAATGCCGCTGATATCTATCCAAGTTACACTAGTCATACGAGATCGAGCCACTATAAAAATACCAGCAACGATCTCACAGCCCGGATCTTTGTCGAATTCGAGTTTGCCTTCCGCATCAAATGTATCTCTTACTCGTCGACGGGGAAGACAATTACTGAAATCCATCCTGCGTACAGTTCTGCACAGCAGCGCCAGAGCCTGGGTTTCCTGGTATAGCAACGACATGTGACTAGGTTTTTGATCCCAGAATTTATCTATCCGCACGTTATCTAGATTGAACCATGCAATATATTCACCTCCAAAGGGATCATTCAAGCCGTGTATGTAGTGAAGATCAATACCCCGAAATGATAGAGAACAGAAAGATATGTTGTATCGTAGTGCGCGCATGACGGCCAGTAGCTCTCTCGCTGTGTATGACCTAGCTCTTGCAGAGGGAAGCAATCTGAACTCTGGTGCATCTTCAGCTTGGTAGTCGACAGAATATCGAATATTAGTTGGATCACAAGCATAAGCCACGCAATATGCAGTAAGCGTCCGATCAAACCAACCAAGCTCGGCTTCGCGTTCTGCTTCGCTTTCTTCCGAATCAGCGAGGATTTCCGCCCCGTCTTGACAATGCATAGGCCCGGTGAACTTTAAGTTATAGTCTGTTGAGAGCGGCTTCAGGTATCGAAGAGCGCGGAAAATGTAATTCGCAATGTCAAAAGAAGCGGATGCAGCCAGCTCGAAAGACTCACGCTCTTTCATAGGCAACCTGAATTGCAGTTCGAATCTGTCATCTGACTCTTTCACATTCATAGCCACAAGTGCAACTAAGCCATATGAAAGTGTTTTCAGCTTGGTACTAATGAGGCCTCCGTGTGGTGTAAAAGTAGGTGGAGGGATCAAGTGTAAGCGGTTAACACCAATAACAAGATAATATACTGAAGCTCCTAGCTTCTGAAGATCTTCCGAAGATGGTTTCCCGACTTTTGATAAGGGAGCTCGTCGAACAACACGGAAAATGTTACAGCGTCTCGGATCATAGTCATTAACTTTCTCAAGGACATCAACAAGATGGCGGACAATACGCTCTGGGTATGGTTCCTTCATGAGTAATCTCGCCTTCTGAGCTGCTCCACGGATTGAACTAATCCAAATATCTGCTTCCTCCGGGGCATGTAGCATCAGTTGAATGGAGCCAACCGCATTAGTCTCTTCATCAAGGTATACCACCTCAGTTGTAAAATAAGGTTTTCCGTCCTCCAACTTGTAGGCAGTCACAATCTGCTCAAGTGATATTCGATTCTCAAGTTCCGCCGAATTGCGAGAATTGTTGGACTGGAAGTCCTGCAAGGAACTACTCGAGGCGGACGAGAAGTGACGGCGCCTGGCATGTTGATCGTCATCGAGTATACTGGGATATGCTTCTCCTGCTCCTACAAATTTCGTGATTAGCGGTCGCTTCAGGCTGAGTGAAACAATACATTTATCATTCTCAGAATTGAGGACAATAAAAAGCAAGAAATCAGAAGAATTTCACCTACGAGATTGGCTCTTGAATCGAACTAAATGCCTATCGGTAAGTACTAGATATTCCTTCTTCTTTCGAAACATGCTGCTTGTCGTCTGAACCTCCCCATCATATAGAACAGTGCTCATCTCCGGCATATCCTCGGAGATCGACGGAGGTTTGCTATTGTTGATATTTTGTAACGATCGTTTGCCCCTTGATCCAAAAATGGATGACGGTCGGCCTTTCTGCTTCTGAAGCGTGCGAGGTCGTGCATGCAAACTGGCACTCTCGCCATCATCATACCGACCCGTACCTTCTGCTGTGCTGTCGCTTTGTGCCGTATCCAGAGTGGTATTTGCGAGTGGTGTCAACCCAAAGATCGACGCTCGTCTGCTAGACTTGGAACTGTCTCTCTTCTGCAACTGGTTGCCTTCAACGTTGAGTCTTGGATTTGCGGTGCTGGAATGGGAAGAAGAAGATCTCGAAGAAGAGAACGGATTGAGGCTTCTCCGGCGCCCAATGCTATCCTTTGACTCGCTCGAAGGTGGTGCCATTGTGCCCATGACTCTTTTCTAACGGACCCCCAGTGGCTGTCAAGCTGTTATCGAAGGAGCTAAAGAGGAAGCCGAGTTGGTTATTTCGCATGGGCTAACAGATTGAGATTGTTACGTTAGACGTAGAGAATACAAGAAGTCGAAGAAAGGTAGACAGGAACAGGCGCGTTAATAGAATGGTTGTCTTATTGTATTACGGAAAGTTTGGCGCTTACGCAGTCCAAAGCAGCTCGTGCGTGCTGTTGGCAGAAGACATTAGGAAAACTCAATCTTCTCTATAAGTACCGCAAGGGGTTTTGCTAGAAAATGAGGTGCGCTTAAGATTGTTGCAAATGGCTATACAAAGAATTGATTGTTGATATGTGCTCAGGTTGCTGGACAGGGATGATGACGAGGTGGACCCCCACCAAGAACAAGCAGTAGATCCTTAGGGTCTTATTGGGAGTGCCTTTAGTGTCTATCATTAGCAGATCTGAAACAGGGACGCATTAATTCAGTGGTAATCACTTGTGGGGAGTAAGGACTCCCTACTGTACAATATGAGCCACGAGAGCGCAATAAAAACCATTCGAGTGTATCACAACTCAGCAATTTTTTTTAAATAGTCGGTCGACAGAGGCAGCGACATAAGAACATTGACAATTAAGTGGCGTTTTTACTGGCCCAAGCTGGATGGCCAGAAGTACATGAATACGAGATGATGATCATGGCCAACGCTGACCTCTTTTGTTAACCTGTGATACGAATTCTACAATACGAGTTACATGCTTATATATTCTGTATGAGTTGGACTTCAGGTTATGGAATTTTAATTTTGACCAGCAATGGCTGCTACTATGCATTGCGCAAATCCATCTAGTTTCATAGTTCGCAATACCTCCGATCCGGTGTCCTTCGATTGTGGAAAGTTTCTCAGCAACATAGATCCTCAATCGCGGCTGTTTCACTTGGTAAGGGTTATTCGAAGCAGTGATCCATCCTGAGAGAACTTCTCACTTAATACGATATAGAATGCCAGTCTTGAGAATTGTTGAAGCGCACGCTTTTATGACTTTTCCATCTGCTCCAACCATCGCGCAGTCCCTGGCCTAAGTTTCCCGATAATTGCAGTTCCTTTTACAGCATAGCCCCCTTCTTTTCCTTCTATCCATACAGTATACTTGTCATCTTTTGTACTATCTTTCTTGATACAGACCTTCAGCTCCTCGCTGACATAGAGTGGTGCGAGATTTCGATAGTCAAAGTTTAGAACGATTTCACTATTCTTCAACTGAGATCGCAAGACCGATAACATCAATGCTAGTGACAACGGGCCATGTACAAGAAGGTTCCTATGTCCTTCGACTTCGCGGCAGTATTGAGGATCAAGATGAATAGAATGTGCATTGAAGGTAAGGGCTGAGAAGCGAAACAATAGAGCTGGTGTAGGTATGATGTTGACAAAAAAGTCAGGCTTTTGAGCAGCTACGTGATATTAGTATAGGCATAATAAATGCAGATGATACAAAGTGGAGAGAACGTACGCTTCAGTATCTTGCCTGGTCTATCCAATTCTTCCTTCGTAGTAGCTGGAGGTTTTTGTCTAAAATAGACCAAGTTTCTTTCCTCCACAAGGGATGGGGCAAAGATATAGTTATTGCCGATTTCCTCAGCATTCATGATTATCTCACTTTTGGCGTGGTTCACCATTTTTTTGGGCAAGCTGCGTCCGATTTCTCTCTTTATTTTTACAAAGATCTTCTCGTCTCTATCCTTTCCTCTCACGACAACATTTGTCATCGATTCTGCGCAATAAACGCGATCATTACTGAGAAGTAGTTGGTTGGATGTCTGAGGGTCAAAGTGTAGGGATCCTCCAGCCCACATCCGACGATCAAAGGGGGATCCAGGAGACTGCAGATGATCTGTCCCATCTGCTAAAAGACTACTGCTTGGGACCTGCGGGGGAAAGTAAACAAGATGGTGACCTTGTGGAAGAGGAATGCCATTGCTACAATCTGAATTTGTCGCTGGCAGTTCAAGACTTGTTCTGGAGAAGCTAGATGGCTGGCATGATTCCGGTAAGAAATCAGAAAGGGTAATATTTAACAGATGGGAAGGGGTGGGCGATAAGTAGTCGAAGATATAATTCTTGGGACGTGAAGTAAGATCTTGACTAAGAGATGACTGCAATGCCTCTATAGACGAATATCGGGCTGCCTTTGTACCAGGAAAGCTGGCTTGAACCCATGCGCCAGTTCGGGATATTTGGAGAAGGGAACAATGTGGTCTCATTCTCAGAGAGAAGAGAGGGTTTTGCAAGAGGTTTAATGGGATGGCTTGTGGCAGCGGAGTTGATCAAGACTCGAGCCTGGAAGTCTACTATAGACAGCCTCGCTTAAAAGCCCCTTAACCTAGCCTAGGTAGCCCTGTCACTTTATATGTTATCGATAAGAGACGCGACACCGATGGTAATAAATAGTATAGTACGGTGTAATATTTTATCGCTATCTGAAATCTTACCTATGCAAACCCAGTCTAGTTGAGCTCATCTCTGAAGCTTATCTTCCCAGCTTCCTAACCATCTCCAGCTTTTTGTAAACTTTCCAAGACTATCCAATGCTCCTTCAACCCTATTATCACTGTCCTTTATTCGACTTCCATCAAATTCAATGAAGAAGATATACTGGAATCGAACTGTGGTAGTAGGGCGGCTATTGATGCTAGTGAGATTAAGCTTGTGAAGCTTGAAACACTCAAGCACATCTGCCAAAGTACCGGGTTTACTATGCTCGACACTGAACGACACCATGGACTTGCTCGGAGCTTCTGTATTACCAGGTGATTCGTCAATTGGCTTGCCTTTTCGAAGAACAAAAAATCTGGTAGTATTGTCCTCACGATCCTCAATATTTTCTGCCAGAATATCTAGCCCGTGGACCTCTGCTGCGAGACTGCTTGCAATAGCTGCACTTTCTCCAGATTCATCACTTTTCACTATCTCCGCAGATCGGCTCGTGGAGCTTTCTTCCCTTCGCTCGACGCCCTTCAAATATGCACTGAGGAGTATTTCACATTGACCAAATGCTTGAGGATGAGAGTGTATTCGTTTGATATGCTTGAGACTTGAAATCGGTTTCGATTTCGGCTGAAGCGGTGCAGGGACTGATGGAGTCGGAGTGTTTGTGCCTGACAAGACTGGAGAGCTAGTCAACGAGGCTGGGGGGGCTTTATGTCCTAGAAGGCAGTGGCGGACATCGAGATATGTTTCGCCAGATATGAAGATATCTGGATAAAGGGCGTTACGATCAGCTAGTAGTTCGAGTGTGGGTATCACAGCTCCGTTGGTAGAATTCTCGAATGGCACAACGCCTCGATCAGCCTTTCCTGATTGTACAGCATCAAACACATCTGAAATGACAATTAGATACAACATTACTATATCTTGTGCGCATCTTACCTGCTATGGTCGTAGCTGGCTGGTAGTCATGTTTACCGCTGGGAAAGCATTGAAGGGTTGCCTTGATCTTTTATTAGTTGTGTAATATATGCAAGGAATGGATTCATCTACCTGATGAGTGTATGAAGATACTGGGCCTAGGAAAGAAACAGCATATTTGGATTCCTCGTAAAGACCTCTCATCTTTAGGACTTAGGACTAAGTGTAAGGGCTTTCTAGAAACAGCAGGAGAAGTTGGAGGATCTCGTTCACCTCATTTCTAAAGGTGTGTGATCTCCAAAATAGAGCCACGGATATACTGCGTGATTTGTGTTACAATTTCATACCATGTGGGGATAGATCTGAGTATTCCACGCCCTGTTGTGTACATAGAATGCCAGGAGGACTCTCATACAAACATTTTATGGACTAGCGATGATCGGCATACCCCACCACCCCACCATTATGCGAGTTTACAGAACTGTAGGCCTATTTTGCACCAGGCTAGATAACAGCTATACAAAACACGCCAATACTTTTGCCTTTTACCCATAAACAAGAAGCTTTACATATAGTGATTAACTAGGGAATACATGAGAGAATTCTAGGTTTTCAAGCTTAGCGTACGAACAATGCGCTGGATTATTTGGAAAACTATAACTAGCAGTAGTCACAGCTTGTAATACTTGCCCACCGTGCAGCTTTCTTGACTCCAGAAAACGAGAATGAATTCGCTTTCACGAAATCTGCAATGTATAGGTAGATATTCACAAGGAAGAACAGAATGCACACGGGCAGAATCTTTTGATTTCTCCTTTTTAGTTGGGGGAATATGATATACACATAGCTTAAGCTGAAATCAAAGACATCGATACCTATGACTGAAGCAATTTGCCGAAACGCGCTCCTCCACATCCTAATACCTTGCCCATGATAAGCAGCACATTGGTAGTCAGTTGGCAAGGTTTTATACTAGGGTCCGTATTAATTTACTGAGCTGGTTTTTTTTAATTGTGCTTACCAGTGCTAGATGGGGGCCCAACTCAAGACGTCGTCATCATCGATCGAAGCGGGCTGGGCCGTGCTACTACTCCTTTCGTGGCACGAGTGGCTTTGACTTCTGGCTCTGCGGCACATTGGCGTGTAGGCAGAATTTGAATTGACGGTGTGGATGAAGTTGGCGCCTCGCCATGCGCGAGGTCCTCAATCTGTCAATCTATCATAAGTTAGCATCAGTCCTCGGGCATGTTTGAGATATGGCATACCGTCGTAGTAATCATCATCGTCATCAACTTCTTGTAGCTGTTCGAAATTGACCTTGTAACGAAGAAGGCCACCAATGCCACCAAATCCTTTTACGAACTGATTTCCCTCGCTGGAACGATCGGAAACAAATTCCAAGGTAGCACCAAAGTCCTTGTATTTTTCAGCGATCCATTCGAGGAAAGACTCTTGAGTTACTACTTCCATTTCTTGGCCAGTCTCTCTGTCCATGAATTGGTCCCGGTTGGCTGCTTCCGATTGCTTAGTGGTATGAAGGATAGTCACCACTCCGTTACTATCTTTGAGCGTCCATCTATTGATTTCCAAGTTCTCAAAGACAATCAAAATATCGACTGCACCGAGTTCAAGCGCCTTCAGAGTATCATCGACACCGTAGCAAACAAGTCCAGAGTCTTGACTAATCTCTTCAAAGTACTTCCCAATCAACTTCTTCTCCTGAATAAATTTGACGTTGCTAAGTGTTTCTGCGGAGAGTTCGATGGCCTGGTTGAATCCATTCTCTCCTCCGTAAGACACGTCCACAACTTTAATAACCTTCGTCTGGAGACGGTTATCAAACAAATCCGACTGGTTCAAGTCGTTCTTAAAATCAGCAGAACCAGCCAAAATAATTCCAGCAACATTAACTTTGTCTGCAGTAATAAAATTTTGTACAGCTAGCTCAGCGACCTTACGGACATAGTTGTGCCGCTTCTCTTCACGCAGACGCGCAAAACGAAGAGCAGACTGTCCTCCACGGCCATGCTTCTTTGGTAGATCGACAGAGAACTTGTGAACAACATCACGTGTATTGCCGCTGAGGGTTCCAAATAAAGCTCCATTACCATCCATGATAATAAACCCAAATTTCTGATCAGACTCTAGGAGCTCTGCGAGTGCTTCGGTATGGAATTTGTTGTCGCAGAGATATAGAGACGTATTGATGGGCTTGAAAGGTTCGAAGTCGATATTGACCTTTCTTTCTTTGCCCTCGGAGGTCAAGATTTCCCCGCAGTACACTACCAGACCATTGGGTGGTACTTTGTTGTATAACTTCAGTCTCTGTTGTGTGGATGTGATGGCCGAAAGTACGGACTGACGATTGACGCGGGATTTGATGTTAGACGCAGTTCCCTATGGAAGTATTAATAAGGATGTCAAACGATGGGGCAGTTTACTTGGCTTACATATTCTTCTGCCAACATCTTCGCCGCTCTAGATACTTGATCCTTTGGCGCTACAGATTCTGTTAGATTGGTTCAGAGTATGGGCTGTAAAACGTACGAATAATCAGAGATATCATGGACGTTCCATTTCCTCTTGCAGCTTCCAAACGCTTGATCAGCTTTTTCACCTTCCAAATTTCAATATTCTTCTCTGCCTCGTTGGCCTGAGCTTCACTCATTTTGACGGGTGCGACACGTCAGGTGGTATGTTATTGCAAGTTTTTCGCGCAATGAATGTTCTGATGCTGTACCGTAAATCGCACAGTGGTCAGGTAGGTCCTTTCTTGTGGCGTGGGCTGTGGGAAAGCGATGTCTTTTTAAAGGTAGGAGCCTCGCTTCGGTACGGAAACGCTAGCCGCTTATGTCATATGTCAACCTGTTTTGTTAGCCTTGAGACTTTCTGATTCTGTCTGAAGTAGAGTATCTAGCTAGCCAGGTTGAAACATCTGTTCTTCGTAATTGAACTTTCCTTTGCAATAGCTGATGTCTTTTGTTAAGAATGAGTAGGATATCGTGGTGCTTGCTTAAGACTGACTGCCAGGTGCGGGTAACAATCTCGGGGTGGCTGCATTATTATATGGGCATGTTTGAATACTTACGTATTGGATAGAGCATTGAGATGGTGATAGTATCAAAAATTGAGATAAGATGTTCTTACTTGATATTTTCCTAGCTACTAGTTGCACTACGTGATGGAGTGCTTCTATTCTCTCACAACACAAAGGAGAGAAATCGCTTTATTTAATCTTTCAGCGTTTTCCCCTCAAATACCTATAGATTAAAGTTAATTCCATGTGGAAAATCCATAGAATAAAACTATAAGAGTGATGAGAAAGCATGGGTCTGATCTCTACGATTGAGTTCACCAATGTAGACCAGATTAACATCTAAATAACACAACACCACAACACTATAACAACTTTTCAAACAAAGAGCTGCTTTACCTAGCCCAACCCTCTTCCTGTAAATCTTTACATATTCCAAAAAGGTCACATAACGAGCTACTGCTGGCTAAGTTATATTGCATAACCTGAAAATGGTTCTGGATGAAGTTGCGAACATTATGCAGGTGTGAAAATGAATGTTAAACCTAATAATTTGGCCATATCTTTAATCTTTGATCTTTATTCCGTGGCAGTCATCTTTGCAGTACACACAAGACAGCGTAAAGAGAAGGATTTGAACTATCCGTTGTTGAAACTTTCGCTTGAGCAAAAGACATTGCCAAGGCTTCTGTGTTCAACAAAGCTAGTTTCTTTGATTGAATCGAAACTGCGCGTGATTCAACACAGCCAGCGAAACACGCAACATTTGCCACGCATAAATTCATTGCCATAGGCATAAGCTAGCAACGCCAACTCATCAGAAGAGCTCACGCTCAACAGAAAGAAAATATCCTACCATCTCACGTTGAATATCGCCAACATCAGCCAACCCAGAGAGATGTCTTCCGAACAGAAGAAGCTGTCTATTAAAGACCTCAGTACCCTTTCCAAGCAGGTTCTTCAAGATCTCCGTGAGCTTCAACGCGAAGGCAAGACACTCCCGGATATCCTCTACAATTATCGTCTCCAAGATGGAAGACTCGTCCGTAAGAAGAAGCGTACGGGAAGCATTTCTGGAGAAGAAGCTGCGAAGGAGGAGATGGAGGAGCAAAAGCAGAAGCAGAAGCAGAATGATGTGAGGGAGTCCAAATCCGAGGCTGGTGGTGCTGTCGCTACTACGACCATCCCGAGTACACTAGCTAGCTCTCAGCCATACCCAGGTACATGAGAATCCATGCTTGGTATGTTGTCCAAAGAAAGCCGTTGCTACTCAAAACCTAATAAATTGTAGATTATGAGTTAATGATAATGACTTCACGAACCCATTATAATAACCAAGCTACTTAATGTAATGGAACAATGGAATGCACATACGCTGCCTAAAACTGATGTATAATTTTGATTTCGTGACGTTCTTTAAACTTTCCCGCCAGCCGTCTCGGCAAGGCTACTCTTTACTTGACTACATCGCAAGCTCCTCTACCAGGGAAACCTACTGAGCCAAATTCCTCACCACATCACCATGTCTTCCTCCCTCCCTCTTCAAATTGCCGAAACGATACAAACCGCATCCATAAATCATGCCCCAGACCCTTCACACGATCTCAATCCCTCTACCGCCGCCTCAGAAAAGCAACCCGTTACCGTCTCCCCACACATATCTGTCTCGGATGACTCTCTAGACAGATACGCATACGATGACGAGGAAGGAATTGATCATGACGATGAAGATGAGTTACCATACAGCGTTATCCGGCCATTACCTCGAAAGGCAGCGTTGCCCCCTCTGCCAGACTTGAGGTTTGAGCAGAGTTATCTAGCTAGTATTGCGCATGCGGACACGACAGCAAAAGTTGTTTTTATCACTATACGTGACCAAGTATGTCTTGACCACTTTCGATCATCATCAAACGGCCGTTAACAAACTTCACAGATATTGCAGCCCCTTCTTCAAGGCACCATTCTGACCCTCGGGCTCCTAGGATGGCGGCACTGGAACAGAAGCGCCCAGCTAAGCGGAGGCTCACTAGGGGCGAAAGTACGGAGATGGTGGTATCGAACAAATAACTGGCCTATAAAAGAAAATCTGAAGAAATTTGGACAAGATAGAAAGCTGGCTGCTGAGATGGGAGATGTGAGATGGAAAGACCCCACAATGGGCTTTACTGACTGAGATCTGACAGTTTTATCAGAACCAGAGCTCGACTGGTGATTGATTGAATCCTAGACCGGACTACGGCGTGTGTATGATAGTGATGAATACACAACATATTCCCAGAGAGTTGTCCGCACAACGTGAGAATGTATCTTGCAATTCCTGTAAGAACTGCGGCTTCTATCCATAACACCTTTCAAAGTGGAGTGATCCTCTGTACAACAATCATTCCTCGTATCATGTGCTCCTACACGACCACTCCAAAAAGTCCCCTTAGTGATTAAAAAGAATACGTAGCAGCTATATTTATCAAGCTTTTTATACTTGAAGTGGGGCTAATGGCAATCCTCAAAAGAATGAAAAGGGAGAGGGATTCAAAGGGGTGGAGGAATTTACAAGGAATATCTGGAAAGTTACCAGAGCTAGTAAGCTGAGTTAAGTGGACTTACGAGCATTCATCTGTGTTGTTCAATTGTCACCATGGACCTACTGGTGGAGAGGGAGCAACAATCAATATTGTCATAAATGAACGGTCTGAATGGCAAAGTGTTTCTTTGTGAAAAGAGAAAAATCATGGAGATACTACTGGTTACCTGTTACCTTGTTAGATTCCTGGCGCTTGACATGTTCAAATTATCGCAATAGTTTGGGTAATATATATTTCTCCTCATTCAAGCTGGCAGAAATGGATCGTCGATGAGCATTACATGGCAAGGTCTGACTTCTATCAAGAAAGTATATTACACCAGCACTGTAAACGGTATAACACGTATGAGTTCATGCTAGCATCAATTGTCTCCAGAACTACTTTGGCCAGTTCACTCTGATACTAATTTAGGCATGTCCAGTGGTTTGCATTACTATTTCGTTGACATGAATTAGTGCAAATACGTCGCGTATGCATGCTACTTAAGCACGCTCCAAACGCCGGAATCTAACTAGTTTATCTTATACATGAGACCCCATCTTTTACCAAACCAGTAATCAATCATAATTCATGGGTCTCCAGAAACCTTAAGGGATGTTGGGAATAAGTGCGCTTTTTCTGGACTACCTCTGAATGCGAGTGTTGGTGAGATAGGCGAGATCTCCGTCAACTGGGGGATGGCGATAGGCTTTGGTGGTGTATCTGGAGTTAATATGTGACTAATAATTGGACCGGCGACGGCATCGATGTTGCTATCTTCTTTCGCCTTATTGGAACTTGTTTCAGTGCTTAGTTCAGGAGGAATAGTAGGAACCGTCCGAGTGTGATTCGAGTCGGATGACTCTGAGGACTGGGATTTTACCAGAGTCTTCTTCTCAGGAGTTGGTGTTTTAACCGGAAGCTTGATCACAAGACTCTTCATTTCCGAGTCCACGTCTGACAGTGCTTCGTCGGAGATGTCGTCTCGATCATCGATGTCACTCTCAAGTGGAATCACCTCATCTTCTTCCTCATCGTCGCCGTAATCTTGCTCACTTGCATCATCCTCATCACTATCCATCTCATCGACTGAATTGTATCCTTCAATGTGCGCTTTTCCCTTGCCACCCCATCCATTCGTTACCTTCGCCGCAGCAGCTCGCCGTGGCCTTCCTTCGCTCGACTCTTCTGGCTCATCACTGCTTTCGTCATACTGTCCAGATTTTACACTAGGAGCTTGCCCGCTGAGTATGCTCTCTCCATATAAACCTCCCTGGCGAGACTTGACTTGGCGGCCACTCTGCGTCACTGTAGGGCCTTCGATTGGGGTGTGGTTGCGTGTATTGCGAGTGGAGCGGCGGTTTGTAGTGGCATCGGAGAAACTTTCGTCTTCCCCATCAGAATAGGTATATTTCATGCGCTTGCCTCTTGTTCGGCCTTCATACATCGAGAAGTTGGGTTCAGGGCGCTTGAATTGTTGCTTGCGAGCTTGTCTATACTCACGACGCTTTCGTTTCTGAAGGGGTTTTAGTCAATGACACCGTATTAGCACAAGCATAGTATCTTACCTCTTCGGTTGCTTCAAACCGAGGAACAGCAGCCAACATCTTCCCATTCAGCAGTCTTGCCTTCTGACCTCCATCTTCCTTTTCTAACTTCTCTGCTAAAGCCGTCAATTCGTCAATGGTACCAGCAACGCTCCACCATGTGCGCTTGATACCAGTATAATTACTTTCCCTGTAAACTCTAAAATGTGTGTCATCTAAGCCTTCAATGAGATAGTAGCGGCGCTTGTCGCCATCTGATCCCCAGGGCTGTACAGAGAGTGGCTGGTTCATATCATCTTCGTGACGACTTTGTTTGTACGAAGTAGTAATTATTCCCTTTATAGTATCGGATGAAGAGAGAGACCAGAGAACAAGGGTTCGGAGGAGAGTAAGCTATTGCAGAGTTAGCTTATTATGAAAGAGCTGATTTTCGATGGCCATACTCGCTGGGTGGGTTGCATAGTGGCAAACGTAGCTCCTTGCGAGAGAGGATTTTTGGCCTCCCAGTCCTTCGCCCATTGTGATTTGTGAGTCTGTACAGCTTCCTCCAGCGCTCGATTATAGTGGCCAGGCCTTTAAACTGATTTAGCTTCTAGTGCTAGCATAACAAACATGAACAGGCTTGCAGCCAAGGATCAACCTACTTTACATCCTGCTTGCGATTCAACAACAGTCCAAGAACAGCACAGAGGAACAGTTCAGCATGTTCTCCAGGCACGGTATCGACGATATCGCGTTCCAGTTCTTGGGGACCGAAATTAGGAAGGGACTTTGGGAATGCTTCTGTAAATCTTGCTCGGTACATGACAATAAACTATATTATTATGAGTGATGATTCGATACTACACAGACGCGTTTTGTACGTGTAAGAACGCGACAATGAAGCCATATACTTACAGCGATATCTGAATTATCTGCCAGTACATATTCATGATCTGGAGAGGGATCGCGCTTTGGTCGGGGAGGAGACTTGGGAGCTGTGGTAGCTGCACCAGGCTCCGGGGCTTTTGAGAAGAACTTAAGAATACCATTCTTTTTTGTCAATTGTAGAGTCTCATCCTCCGAGGGTACAGAGGATAGCTCAGATGAATCATCATCACTCATGGTTGTGAAGTTTGTGGAGTTTGGTTGTGTTTCTTGATGATGGGTGGAGTACGTTGGCGGAGGTGGAAAGGTGAGAGTCAAGAAAGTTCAAAGTGGACGCCGCCCGCCCCAGGATTAATTATTGGTCTGAGCTCCAAGGCTTTTGTCACGCAGGCTCCCGCAGAATAGTTCAGGATAATAATTGTTTATTGTCCAAATGGCAATTAAGCTGCCAGCCAATTCTCTTTCTCTTTCTCAGCTGTTGCTCTGAAAATCATCTCGCCATCGCCTTCGTGTGTTCCAAAACCATCGCCTCATTCTTCTCTATTCTTATACAGTATGCAGTAACGCTCTCCACCCGCTCAGCCCTTATCAAATCATGCTCTATCCAATGCAGACAAGCTTGTTCCTCTCACCGTAGTCCGTCTATGATCTCCTTACACTTCTCCGCCAGTAACGTACCATTGCAAAACAGACAACTGACTGCCCCTGACTGTTTTAAAAGAGGAAAGGGGCGTTCGCAAAGATGGGAAGCTCCAGGCGGATTGTGACTCCAAAGGCGGACTGCCTAGAATACTTTTCGAGTGTCTTTCACCCAAAACGTGAAGTCGTAATAACGACTTAGTACGGCATATCTAGGTAAACTCCCCATTGTTTTGTCTTTGTACCGTGCGATGAGTTCATTGCTAAATTAACAGCATCTCCACATAATGAAAGAAGCTATTCCGATAACAAACGAAACAACCTGGATAGACGGCATCAGCATAATACTTGATTAATTGGATGAGAAATGAACGCAACGCGGCGTCTCAGAAACGTTCTCTGAGATTTCACTAGATGAAGAATAGGATTAAGTATCGTTCTAGACGATCGCTAAACGAAAACCTCTTTGACTCCAAAGACAGGTCGAACTCCCTTCAGAATTTAGGATTGAAATCCATCCCAATTTAGGTTAATCTGGTATTTGCCTGCCAAATCTAGTTGATGTAAAACGTCATCAACCTTTTCTGGATAGAGAGCATCGCAGCCACAGCTCACGCTGAAGGCAAGGTTCAGAACAACTAACTCTGCTGACGACTCCCCTTCCAGCTCCAATACCAAAAGGGACAGACAGAAATAGAGAACTCAACTCAACTCAACCTGCAGGAAAGAAATAGGTGGGAACATGATAAGAGGAATCAACTTGATTCCGTCCTTTGCCGTCCAATTATTCTCGGCAAAATCACAGGAAATGCTGGTCAAGAACGTCGCAGCTTACTGCTTGCGTAGCGAGCACTCTCAATACAGAAGAGGCATTCCGGGTCGCAGTGTTGAACAGGAAAATAGCGATATGACCTCCAGTGCAGTGGTGTTGTCGTGATAAAATCAAAAACCCTCAGCCTTTTATCGACACTCACGTGATAATAATATTTTTCGTAGTAATGATAAGAAGAAAGAGTGCCTTGATACTTCGAGACACGAACAGCTATGATGTCTGTCTTCTACAAGATGAAAGAAATATATGATAAATACTAACAAGCAGAACGCAATAGGTGTGCAGCCCCACCGTTCTCAGCCTCGTAACAGCTTTGCACCTTTTGCACAGCCAAGGCGCTAAACTAATTTCACACTAGGCGCTCCCACAACAATATCGAAAACACCGTCTTCTTCAATTTTGAGGACCCAAAAAGCACAACGTCGACAACCACGCATCATGGGTCGCGTTATTCGTAATCAGAGAAAGGGTCGTGGCTCGATCTTCACAGCCAACACCCGCCTCAACAGCAAGTTCCTCCATCTCTCTCAATCCGCCGTTGCGCAGGCTGGCACAAATTTCTAACAAACAGTGCCTGTCACTTTTCGAGATCTTCTTGCTAACTTTGCTGCTTTCTTACAGAAAACCCTGCTGCTTTCAGACAATTGGATTATGCGGAGCGTCATGGTTACATTCGTGGAGTTGTAAAGGAGTAAGTGCAGAGAGCGAACGAGTTCAAATAATTCTCCAAACTGACCTCACGAAGTATTATTCACGATCCTGGACGAGGTGCACCACTCGCAAAGGTCCAGTTCCGTGATCCATACCGATTCAGGCTTCACACTGAGACCTTCATCGCCAACGAGGGAATGTACACTGGTCAATTCATCTATGCCGGAAAGAACGCCAACCTTACTGTCGGAAACATTCTTCCTCTCGGCTCTGTCCCTGAGGGAACTGTCATCTCAAACGTTGAGGAGAAGGTCGGTGATCGTGGAACTCTCGGACGTACATCTGGAAACTATGTCACCGTCATTGGCCACAACCCAGACGAGGGAAAGACCAGAGTCAAGCTCCCATCTGGCGCAAAGAAGGTTATCAAGAGCAGTGCACGAGGCATGATCGGTATTGTCGCTGGAGGTGGAAGAACCGACAAACCATTGATGAGTACGTTTTTCTGCGGATCCACGAAATGGGAATTATTTGCTAACACAAGAAACAGAGGCTTCCCGTGCTAAGCACAAGTTCGCTGTTAAGCGCAACTCGTGGCCCAAGACTCGTGGTGTTGCCATGAACCCTGTCGACCATCCTCACGGAGTATGTATATTCAGATTTCTACAAGACGAAGGACTAACAAATTCTAGGGTGGTAACCATCAACATATTGGTAAGGCTTCGACTATTTCGAGATACGCTGTTCAAGGTCAAAAGGCTGGTCTCATCGCTGCTCGGAGAACTGGTCTGCTACGTGGTACTCAAAAGGTCAAGGACTAAATTGATTGATGAGGTTTTCATTGCATATGGGACATGCTGGCTACGCATCTTTGTATTTCCTGGAGCTTGGGGATATAAACAAAGAACTTGACACATGCTTGGAGTTTTTGTTTGGTGAACATGTGAACTTACATATTTTCTGCGATCCCGCTTCCTTCCATGATCTATTCTTCCAAGTGCATTTCTATGCCTAAAATGATTTCTCCAACCTCGAAAACTGGGACGAGCTCTTCAGCATTTTTTCGTGCAGTTCTGGGACAGTGACAGTCTAAAATCCTCAGTATTAATCACAATTAGCTTAATAAACAGTTGCTTATAGTAGTGGACCTGCCTACGATCGGCTAACATATGGGTGATTAAGGACACCTTCCAAATCCTTGGCGGAACCCCTCCAGAGGTACCCCACCAAACATTTGAAAACATAACTTCCATATATTTCTTGAAAAGTCTAAACCACTCATACAATCAAAATGGCGCCTAACGAGTATGCACTTCTCTGCCTAGAGAACCCATTGCTTGGTACGTTCTTTTCCCAAGCTTTTCTTGCACTTTAGCTCCTGGTGCCGTCGTGAAATTGTGTGCTCGGAGAAATCAATATAGTGACACAATGCACTTTCCACTCTGGCATTCAAGTATATTGAAAGCCTCAAATCAAACAAAATTACATGGCGTAATGTTACCTTATAAGGCTTCAGAATAGCGGCTAGGAGTAGAGAATGGTCAAAGAGCGATTTATCTCTTAGAAAATTTACTAACTTATCCAACACAGATATCCAAGCCCTAGGTGACGAAGCACTCCTTTCGAAGTATGGCCTCAAGCCCAATGATGCCATCCTCGCCGAAGAGAAGCACTTAGACATCTACGAGGACCTCCTAAATAACTACTCTGCCAAGCTTATTGCTGGAGGTGGAGCTCAAAACACAGCTCGCGGCGCTCAATACATTCTACCCGATAATTCTGTTGTGTATCTCGGCGGTGTTGGTGACGACAAATATGCAGCCATCCTTCATGATGCCGTGAAGACAGCCGGTCTCCGAGTCGAATATCGAGTTGATAAGAAGGAGAAAACTGGACGTTGTGGTGTGGTGATTACTGGGCATGATCGTTCTATGGTTACTGACCTTGGTGCTGCTAACCATTATGACCTGGACCACTTGAAGAGTCCTGAGGTGTGGAAGTTGGTGGAAGGTGCAACGCATTACTTTGTTGGTGGTTACCATCTCACTGTCTGCCCACCGGCTATCCAGGCTCTTGCTGAGGAGGCAGCCAAGAACAACAAGGTGTTTGTGTTTTCACTGTCTGCACCTTTCATCCCCCAATTCTTCAAGGATCCACTTGATGCTAGTGCTCCTTACTGGGATTATGTTATTGGTAATGAGACAGAGGCGTTGTCGTATGCCGAGAGCCATGGATTGGAGACCAAGGACATTAAGGAGATTGCAAAGCATTTGGCTGCACTGCCCAAGGCAAACACGAAGAGGGAGAGAGTGGCTGTTATTACTCAGGGTACTGACCCTACTATAGTGGCTGCCAATGGAGAGGTAAAGGAGTATCCTGTGCATGCCATTGAGAGCTCTAAGATCAATGACACCACTGGTGCTGGTGATGCGTTCGCTGCTGGCTTCACCGCTGGTTTAGTTGCCGGTGTTTCTCTTGCACAGGCTGTTGACCAAGGACAATGGTTGGCTAAGTTGAGCATTCAGGAGTTGGGCCCCTCGTAAGTCACCTCAGCAATTTTCCACTCTCACATGCACAAAACCAGTTCAACAGTAGAGAGCAATTCTTTTTTACCCAACTATGCTACTTCGCTGCCTAAAACCATGATTCGCAGAAGAACAAACCAACTAACATCCCATTGTGCAGATTCCCATACCCCAAGCAGGCCTATCAGCCGTCAAGCCAATAAGCTCATCTGAAATATTCTTTTTTCCACTTCAAAGGACTTTGGACGGCGTTCGGTAAAGGTTTCAACAACGGGAGCGTCTAAAAGCCTTGATGCTGATGAGGACATGAGTGACATGACCTAATCTGATCCTCCACGATCGATATTATAGAAATTTTATAAGACGAAAGTCCCTACAACTTTCCATTGGCGAAAGATTTTTAATAGCAGTGATTGTGACTCTTGACATTTTTATTGACCGTTAATTTTCGAAAGTGTAGCTCTGATGACCAACACAGAGGCTGGCACTTGCTCTGATATAATGGCGAATGTAAAATATTATGGTTGTGCTGTTCAATAACCTATCTTTAGATGGGAATGGACATTACTCAACCACTACTTCACCCACCTTGACCGCCAGGAGGAGTTTGCGAATAAGCACCTTGCGCACGTTGACTCCCATCCCAAATCGAACTGTTTAGCATGGTAGATCTATCAAAGTGACTGGCACCGGTGTAACTTGTAGTATTATTGCTTTTGTTTGCTGCGAACGCACTATTTCGCACTCCAACGAAATTTTGGCCATAACGACCAGGAGTTGGGTTGCCGTAAATGCTGCTGCCATCCGTAAAGGCAGAAGACTGAGCAGGGAAGTATCGTTGTGTTAAGCTATCATGTAACATCCGCGCGATTGGTTGTTCTGCGGCAGAACTGGAACCCAAGGGCTGGCTACCCCAGGAAGAATTGTTGTGACCAGAAGTAGGGCGTTGGCTAGTCATTGAATCGAGAGCATCTGCGGCAGCGACTTGACGCTCACGCGACGAGTACTGGAATGGTGGTCGGCCAATTGAAAGACGTTCGGGACTAGTAGGTTGCAGTTCGTTTGGTTTTGGTGTGAATGCTGTCTGCCAAATCCCATTTAGGCTTGGAAGCATGTCCGGCGTACCTTGATGAGTATATACCCCATTGCCAGCCATAGGGGCGAATATCTCATTTGCAGTGCGGGTATGCATACCATATGAAGTATCATTGCCTGCACGATGGCTGTTGTTTGTACGTTGACTAACTGTAGGCGGATTGCTGTTCGAGTTATCAACGAGATTGTCAACCATATCATGCATATAAGTGTCAATACTAGCGCGAGATGCCGGTGCTTCAAAGTTCGCTAGTTGCCTAGGGGCCATCTGGCTGGCAGAATCCTCAGGTTTGACTGGACTACTTGAAGGCGCTGGAGAGATTTGGACATTGCCTGCATGAGGCTGGACGGAGATATCATTATCCACATATGAGAACTCTGCAGTACCTGTGACAACTTTGATTGGAGAGCTGTCTTTGCACTGCAACGTCAGAGCGCAAAGAAGAATATCTCGTACACGAGCCAGCATTTCGGTGTCAGGTGGACTTCTCTTGACGCCTCTATCACTAAGTCTATGCTTCAGATTGTCGTTCCCATCCACATAGAGGTTGCTTTCGCACGCGATTTCTGGGTCTCGGAATGGTTTAAAGCCAATGGTGTCCTCATCTTCCTTAAGCAGATAGTTGACAGTCGGTAGATCTCCGGTTGGGAAGAATTTAACAACTCTTGACATCACCTCTGCATACAAGCTCCACATAGCCTTAATGTGCATGTGCAACTGAATCTGTGCATTATCAGGAACGTTGATGATAATATTGGATTGCGAGACGAGCCAAGTGCTGTATTGACGCAGAGCTGGTAAAATCCTACGTGCCGTAGCGCTGAACATCTGTCGACTGTTGTTGGGCATTGGGTCATCTCCACCATTGGGTAGGTCCTGCCCACTGATCGAGCTCTCGATCTCTGGGTGCAGCGTTTGGAGTAGGACATGGAGAAATCGGACGTTCAGTCGAAGGAAGAAATAGAAAGACTGAATAGCTTCAGCAGTGACATCAACTCCTTGTTTTTTAACTCGCTCCTCTGCATAGTAGCCTGCAGCAATGTTGATAATAACAAACTTTTCTAATTTTGCTTCGAATTTGTCCTCCTTCAGTAGTAGAGGGAGGCGAGAAAGGACCTCGCTTTCGAGCTCATTATGGCCTGTGAAAAACACCCCTCTGAACAGTTTGGCGTGCAATCGAACAAACCATAAGGTAAGCGTAGACTCGTTATCTGTCTTGGACCGAGAAACAGGCGACTTCTCCCATAAGGCGGTAATTTTTCTGAATTCTACCTCAAGGTTCTTGGTAGCGAGCGGGTGTGGTTCCTTGACGGCAATCGCACGATAGAGATGATAGAGGGCATCCAAGTGGTTCTGATCAGCCAGTGCGATAACAGCCATCTGATTATGCGAGCTTCCAGAATCAGGGCATAGGTCCGCTGCCAAACCATAGAAACCAAGTGCGCCCTCCCAGCTACGTGTTTCAGGGGTAAGCCTGACTTCATTCCTATACCGAGACAGATCTCCGAGGCGCAGCAAAGTGGTGTGGCAGGACTGTTCGACGAGATGCTTGATGTGATGGGAGGCATCAACTCGCTTATCGACAGTTTGTCTATTAAGTGACATGCATTGTGCAATGCGGTTCAAGCCTTCAATTCCACCAAAATGAGAGGCAAGGCGCTGGATATATCCTGTGTAAAAAAATCTAGTTTCCTTAATGAAGTCGACATAACGCTTTTCGTACTTGCGACGTTCCACCTTCCTCTCTCGCATGTTTTCGCGGTAGTGGTCAACTAGTTTCTTGAATCGCTGCTTAATTAGTCCATGAGCGTTCCACAAGTGTGTCTCTACTTCTTCATCTACGGCAAACTGAAAGTCCATAAAAATAGTCTCCTGGCAAGCAGTGCGCATTCTATTATATATAGTTAGCTAGGCGTGATGTTTTTGGAAAGCTAAGTGACCTGCCCTTTAATAAGTTGGTCAATCTCCTCAAAGGACGGGCTCTCTTCCTTATTTTTAAGCGCAGCCACGATGTTGTTCTGGATCATTTGGGCATACCTACTCAGTGCGTTAGTCAAATGGGTAAAAAAATTCTGCTGGCGCATAGGGTATTTTTACTTACTGCCACTTGATCTTTGGGTCTGGCATGTCTGCTAGCTATTTAAATTCCACCATACGATATGCCAGAAGCAAACCGAGCGGTGTGTCACGTTAGATTTGTTGTGTTGTTGCGAATGTCGCAAATCCGAGGGCTAGGCAGTGTAGCATGGCGAAAAAGTTATAGCAGCTTCGGTTTTGGTTGGGCTGCGTGACTGACACTAACGCTTGCCAGACATGTACAGTGAATGAATTGTATGAAGTAGTAATATACTGTATGAGGGTGAATGAGGTTGACTGAACTCAGCAAGCAACGAGCAAGGCGTTGCTTTACGCGGGTTATTGGTAGTGAGATTTCCAGATTTCCAGTATCAATGAGGCAACCTGACGATCACTGATGTGTAGTCCCCTGCATCCTTGGCGGTCCACTAAGTTACCCTATCTCGCCTACCAAAAAGCCTATACCACAAGGCTGACCGGATAACTACTGTTATTTGAACACGACAAGCCATTTAGTATTGGATCTCCTCGATACATCCTATGACCCTATATTCCACGACAGCGCAGGTTCGTTGAGGTCTTGTTGAAACTAAGCGCTCTCCCTAAAGACCATCTGAAACTTGAAGGGCTATCACCAAAAGCAGCTCAACCCCTCCCAGAAGCCAAGACACAAGGCTGTGCTGGGCCTGGCCTGAAGAATGAACAAACTCAAGAAACATTTCTATTCTTCTGGACCAAGTTGTCATCTGTCTGATCTGATATCAAAACCTAGAATCTAGAAAACACAAGACCGCTAACGGGACGGTAGCACAAGGAAACAAGCAGAGGAAGGGGAATCTTCTAAAGTAATTATCCCGCTTTCAGTATGTCTGCATCTGGAGTTAATCAGCATGGAAAAAGATCTAGAGAGCCAGAACCAGAGCCAGAGATCTCCTCTGCGGACAATTCAGACACAAATCTCAAACCATCCATACCATCACCTCTTTCAATAACACCCCAATATTCCGCTCAGTCATCAAAGATCGTCCACCTTGATCCTGAGAGCGGTGAACAGCCTCCAGCAACTCAAATGTTATGCTCTCTTGCAGGCCACCGGCCAACGCTTTCCTTTGCGACATATGAAGAATATGAGATACACTACAACAAAGCTCATGTCAATAGATGTCTGGAGTGCCGCAAGAACTTTCCAACAGAGCATTTTCTAAATCTTCACATTGAAGAAACTCACGATGCTTTGGTTTCTGTCAAGAGGGAGAGAGGAGACAAAACGGTACACAGCTCTCTCAAATCCAATTTGAAAATCCGATTTGGAAGACACTAAAGATTTCTCTACAGTACTCTTGTTTTGTTGAAGACTGCGACAAAAAATGTTCAACCCCGCAAAAAAGACGAATGCATTTAGTCGACAAACACATGTTTCCCAAAGACTACGACTTCTTCATTGTGAAGGATGGTATTGACAACCGTAGTTCAATGTTGAGATCAGGACGCCACCGAAGGAAAAGTTCCGCAGCACAGAACTCTATAAGTACAGACGGAAAGTTACAGGGATCCACTCGAGGTCCACGGGCTGGCACAGAGAGACAGGATATTGACAGAGAGCCATCGGTATCAGAGACACCTGAGGAGAACAGGCCTTTAACTCCACCATCCTCGAGAGAAGATGAGGATATGGCGGGGCTGGCGGGCGCGATGTCGTCGCTGAAGTTTGTTCCTCCAAGTGTGAGATTTGGACGAGGAAGGGGGAAGGGATTCAGCAGAACGTGAGATGAGTTTATGAGTTTATGAGTCCATGACACCAGAGTTAGAATGAAGTTCGTTGCAATTTTATTGCAGCTGAGCCATTTGGACCAAGTAAAGATTAAATTTTCTGCTACCAATGATCAAGCTGAGATATAATTCTAAAGACTTTGATTAGGTCGTGACAAAGTTATAGCACCATACCCAACGCAGCCGTTATGTAAAAGTTGACAAGCACAAGCATTCGACTATCAGTGAATGTAGGTTTAACATTAGCTTCCAATGCTATGCCTGCAGCTTTCTCGTCTTGTTTGAAAGAACAGGGAGTCTGAGTCTGGAGGTTGACGGTGGCCAGAATTAGTAGGATCTTTTTTCATGACATCGCATGTACTCGTGCATCGGTAAGTTCGATCTGGCTCTAGCTAAACTAGGGAATCGTTGTAGCTTTTTGAGCCATTTTTCTAATACAGCATGTGCAATGTTATGCGTTTCATTTATCTCATCAGACAGGAAGATAGTGTGCACAATTGTCACGAAACTATATCTCGAGCGACTTTGTTGAAAAGGGGCAGTCTCGCTTAATTCACTAAGCTATCTTTATTATGCCCAAGCAGAGCTGGGCCTGTATTTCCAGTAACTCTCACACAGGGGGAAAAAAGATTCTGTGCGTTAGCCTTGCTACTTCAAGCATATCATCAAGTATTCCTTCTATTTTTGGCATTCGTGGCAGATTTTAAACCTAATATGATAGGCCCAGTGGCTGTACATACGGGACCACTGTATTCAACTCAGGTAAATTTGAAGTTTAGAAGCTGTGATGTAAAGAAGTTTGGGTGGGTATTCTCCGTCATTTTAAATTCAGTTATTTGTCATCGTATCATTGGAGTTTGGCATATAGGTAGCAGAGTATGCAGGCTGGAATATCATATCTGCCAAATACACGTCAAGAATGCTGAGATATACCACTGGGTGAGAGAAGCAGATTCTGGTCTGAAAGTTGCTCATTCATCATTCTCTAGGGTATCAAAGTCAAAGTTCCTCTATAATCCAAAACGCCAGAAGTGCCCAACCTCAAATATTAGGTACGTTGATTCGTTGATTCGTTTCGGCGGCCTAAAATATCCCCATTCGTGCTCCCCATCCGTTTCCTTGAGGATTAATCGCAATCTGGTAAGGAAAGGGATTGGCTTCGCTGGTAGTAATCGGTGGGATGTGGTCTTTTTCTCTGTTGACAGTCGTCACGATTTTCATTGCTGCCTTCAAAAGCATAGCCTCCATAGCCTTCCTGACTTTTGCTCTTTCTACAGAAAATATCCCTGTTAGTAAGACTTCAAACGTAATATATTGAGAATCATACCGCTTTCTGTTCTTGGTGTTGCCAACGTCACGTCCAGCGTCCATTGCTCCCAACACACCTCCTCCTCCCCCTTCGTGAACCAAGCCTTCCTTCTCTTCTTCTCAAAGAACTGCACAGCCAGCGAGCCTCTTACTCCTGTATTCCTAGCTCCCATGTCTGAACTTGTGCCCAGCTGACGAACAAGAGTAGCTGTTCTTTGATCGATCAACGTCTCCAGTTCTACATCTTCTACCACTGGCAAAGTCAAATCAAGAACATCGCGAGTCTTCGGCCGGATGGAAGGAAAAAATCTGTGGAAGAATATCGTGTGTAGTATGCCTAATACATACTCTACGTCAGTGGAAGCTCTTGGTCAGCAACAGATGGGGGTGGCTACCTCGGACAACGTCTTTGACAGATGATGGATCTGCGAAAACCTCAATGATGTATTCCGGAGGCCGCCGCGTATCCATTGTCAAGTGATAAAACCTTGAGATAATCTGATGGCACGATGTGAAGTTTTGTTTACAATCAGATGTACATGTGCGGAGTTCAACCACAGATAGTAGATAGAGGGGTGATAAGATTTCGACCCACACTCAGTGCTCGCCAAGCCATCTACCCAGCCACCCCAGATCACCAGCCACAACTGATAAAACTTACCGAGGCCGAAACTGGTCGTAGGGTTACCACTACGGTCTGTATCACACCAGAAGAGGAGTGAGTTGAGTAAACTACCTGCTTTCAACTTTCCCAATATTTCCTATTCTTGACTACTCTCTAACACGGTATGCCAACATTCGAAGCATCCTCATACGAACAATGATCGCTGCCACCCGCAAATGGCTTCGGCGAAACAGAACTCCCTTTGCGATTGGGTTTGGAGTTCTGGGGGTTGGGTATGTAGCAACACAATATGTTATGGGCAAGATATCAGATGCTCGGCAGCGAATGAGCAGTGATCGAATTGCGAGAGAAAAGTATAAGTGCCTATCTTCATCAACAGAACAGCTGCTCACACAATCAGTCTACGTCGTCGATTCGAACAAAATCAAGAAGATTGCACATTCACAGTGCTAGCCCTTCTCCCAACTGCCACAGATAACATACTAGCGGAACTGGAAACCGAACGCATAACCTTTGAGCTACAACAGCAAAAGGCAGCAAAGTTGGCCCGCAATGGCGAGATCCATCCTTCAGAACTAGGGTCAGGCCCTCCTAGCGTGACTGATGAAGATGGCAAAAGTATGGCCAGTTTTCAAAGCGAGAGTGGCATACATGCAAGTCAATTGGGTGTTCCGCCACAGGGCTTAGTTAGTGATGGGCCACAGGATGGGGGCCAGCAGGTGCAAAAGGCAAAGAAAACCAAATTGCAATTGTGGAATGATCTCAAAATCAGTGGTTAGTGCTGGAAAGTGTTTGGTTGAGGCCTTCGTCTAACAGAACCATAGCTATCACACGAGCCTTCACTTTGATATACACACTAGCTTTATTGACACTTCTCACACGGGTACAACTTAATCTATTAGGCCGGAGAAGCTATCTCTCAAGTGTAGTTTCATTAGCTACTGGGGGAATGGATCAGACAACTATTAGCCTGGAAAACCATGACGATGATAATCCCGATCAAGCTTATGGGAATGACTTCGATACCAATAGACGATACTTGACGTTCAGCTGGTGGCTGCTCCATCGAGGTTGGAGACAAATTATGTTGAAAGTTGACGAGGCAGTTCGGGATGTATTTGGTAGCATGAGCCCAAGAGAAGATGTGTCTTTGCAAAAGTTCTCGGAATTAACTCTCGAGGTTCGGAAGAAGGTGGAAGGTGCAACAGAGGCTGATAGACAAGCACATAGATGGCTAGAATATCTGCTTCCGGCAAAGGAGGATGAAGCTTTTGTTCTCAGAGAGTCTGGCATGAGTACAGAGTCTGTAACTTCACAGTCTCCACTGGATATCCCGCTCCGACGACTATTGGATGAGACATCGGATCTCATCGACTCACCCCCTTTCTCTCATGTTTTAACTCTACTTCTTGATGCTGGTTTCTCGACACTGGTAGATCAGAAAATCTCACAACAAGTGTATAAAATAGCACCGACGTCTGATTCGCCAGACGCACCTGCTCCAAGAATTACCGAAATTATCGATCCTAAGCCAGTTAAACTGCCAATTCTGCTTGCTCTCTTGACTAGACAGGCACACTCTATTGGAAATGGAGTGCCCAACGAGTATCTCCAGTCCATGGAGCAAGTACGAGATTTAGAAGCATTTGCAGCAGTCGTTTATTCTAGCAATTGGGAAAGCGAAATTAGTCCAGCAAATGATGATGGTATGTTACCTATGCCAAAAGACTCACAAGGCTTAGACACAACAAACATTAGTCCCGCAACTGTGATCGTCCCTGCTCAACAGAACAATGTTGATGTAGGAACTACAAGCAGCTTCGAGGATGCATGGGGTAAAGCGGTAGAGACCGTGAAAGAGACCTCATGAGTACTGGTAATTATATTAGGAGTTTCAGCGTTAGCATGAGCGGGCATAATGCACAGCTAGGGCAATTCTTAACGTAGAATAGGTTATAAACTTGATGATTGTACTATATGTGGCTGGCTGTAGCGAGATCAATTGATTCCTTCACATCTTCACACGGTCCTTTGTTGTATTGCTTGGGAAAGTGACTGTAGACTGTGTTTGAAATTGCTAATTGCTAATTGCTAATTGCTAAGTGCTAATTGCTATAGCAAAAGCTTCATTCTAGGCCAAGCTTCACAAGGAAAGCTGAACAGAAAAAAACCTCTAATGAGAAGAGAAAGATGATTCCACTGGGATTGCAGAAGCTTAGATGGGTCTTTGCTTGACCAGATCCTGAAAGAGGTATAATTCCTCCAACAAAGAGACAGAATTGCTTATATTGGAGAAGTTAGCTAGCAGCATATACTTGGAGCCGCGTTTTTAATTACAGAACCTCTCGTGCCTTATCGCAGCCTAGGTAGTTTTTTGAGTGTAAAATTATGTTTGTCAAAAAATATTCTATATTATCAACCTATGTCTACTCCTATCTCTCACTTTGACTGTCATCATGATACTATACAAGGCCATCCACCCTCAATATAAGATTGGAGAGAAGCTGCAGGAACGTAGGTTCTGCCGCTGGTCGTTGTAGACGATGTCTAGAAGTGTAAAATTGGTATCAAATATATGAATGTCCAAAAAACGCCTTTGATGTATCAACGCCCACCAAATGCAATTACACCCAGCTCTAGATTTTGGCATCAACAATTCTCACTCTTTATACCCTTCTTACTCAGAGAACTCCTTTGACGAACTGATCAAGGGCCAGCTCAAATAATTCATTCGCAACCCCCTCACCCCCAGGATGCTCCACCGGTGACAATGGATTCTTCACCACTTTTCAGCATTAGTAAATTTTCACCAACTATTAGCGCAAGGGCGACCTACCAAATTCCACATATAGGTTTACATAGATCTGGTGGAGGACATTTCTCATATTCAGTGTTTGCGTATCCGTCAGCATTACAAACTTGATACTCGAAGGTGTCTCGTAATAATGCAGCTTATACTGGCCAGTCCGGTATGATATAAAACTGGCAGTAATCATCAGAGATTTGTATAGTTTGTCGTATACCCAAGCGCTTACCTGTCGTCAGGACCACCAAGCTTGCGCACCATATTCCGCAGCGAAAATATGGTCCCAAATATCAACTTCGCATCATCCTGCGCACTCAGCCTTGCTGGGCGTGCTCTGGCAGGTCCCAGATCTGTGATAGCTGGGGCACTGCTTGCTGCACTTGAGTCGGAAAGAGGTCGAGCTGCTATACCACTTGACGATACTGGCCGGTCTTGTCTGGCCCAGAGTCTTGAGTATATGCATTCCGCTGTTTGATGGTTAGCATCGCAGGACTCTAGACTGTGGTTACTACTTACTATGACGGTCGAATATGTAAAAGGAATAGACAACCATTCTGCGGAATAGTCGTTGTCGAATATCTTGACAAGGCTGTACAATTTAGGGGAGCGGTTGTGACGGCTTGTTGGTATCCCTGTACGCATCCACTTGGGGGTAACAAGCTTTCGCTAAATGTGAGGGGGCCAGCCCAGCTTGCAGCCTTACTGGTACGTACCATTATTCGCTCTTTATTCTTCAGCTTTCCAGAGACTGGCTTCCACTCAGTTCGGCCTGCACGGTCTGAAATATTCTAACTATCTCAACTTCTGATATGAATCTGCTACCAGATGATTGTGTTGTGCCACGCCATCCTGGGGATGTGAGCAAGAAGGAAGCCCAAGTGGGGGGTATTCTGCCTTCACATGGTACTTGTTCAGCCTAGCACTTATTATATGTCTCCAGCGCCAAAATAGCTAACAACAACCCACAGGAATCTCCCTAGATCTCCCAGGTGGAGATGGCATTTCAGAAGTAGATCGCCCGTCCTTGATTCAGCATCTGTAAGATTGATACCGCTTTTCACGTTATATCTCAAGACAATCTAACATCCCCCAAGGTCAGCGCCGGCCTATCACAGCCCACTTCGACACCATCGACGCACTGCATCGGAGCACCGAGTTGTGAAAGAAACCCTCGATGCGAGGTCCGAATTCACCAACAACAAGGAAGATGGCAGAGGGGAGCACCACATTAACCAATATCTCTTGAAGGAAGAGATTGGGAGAGGCTCGTTCGGCGCTGTTCATATTGCTACAGATCAATACGGCAAAGAATTTGTGAGTCAATTGTTTCCGTATGAGTTGGTATAGGAGAAGAACAGCAACTAATGTTGAAGTGATAGGCTGTCAAAGAATTCTCAAAGTCACGGCTGAGGAAGCGCGCTCAATCTAACATATTGCGGAGACCGCACGGTAAAGGGATCAGACGGCCCGGCCATCTAGCTGCTGGCTCTGGTTTCAATTCCCCGCTGCATCATCATTCGGCTTCAGATATTCACAATGAAGAGGAGAAGGGCAATCCTCTCTACCTGATCAAGGAGGAGATTGCCATTATGAAGAAACTCAATCATCCTAATCTAGTGTCCCTCGTAGAGGTATTAGATGACCCTGAGGAAGACTCTCTGTATATGGTGCTGGAAATGTGCAAGAAAGGTGTGGTAATGAAGGTTGGTCTGGGTGACAGAGCCGATCCATACGATGAAGAAAGCTGTAGATGCTGGTTTAGAGATCTAATTTTGGGCATTGAATACTGTAAGCAAATATCCATCGTGCCTCGGGTATTCAAAACCTAACGCAAGCAAGTGCACGCCCAGGGAGTGGTTCACCGGGATATTAAACCTGATAATCTGCTCTTGACTGAAGATGACGTTCTAAAAATTGTGGACTTCGGAGTATCTGAAATGTTTGAGAAAGCTTCTGATATGAGAACCGCTAAATCAGCTGGATCCCCTGCCTTTATGCCTCCTGAGCTTTGCGTGACCAAACATGGGGACGTTTCTGGTAAAGCAGCCGACATATGGTCAATGGGTGTTTCTCTTTACTGTCTTAGATTTGGCAGAATTCCTTTTGAACGATCTGGCGTCCTTGAGTTATATGAAGCAATAAAAAACGAACAAATTGATTTCGAGCCTGACAACGAGCCTAACTTTATCGACTTGATGAGGAAGCTACTAGAAAAGGATCCGAACAAGCGGATTAAGATGCCGGAATTACGGGTATGAATATATCTCAAAGTCTAGTGATAAGCTAATCGTAAACAGGAGCATCCGTGGGTAACTAAGAACGGATCTGACCCTCTACTATCTGAAGCAGAAAATACTGCTGATCTCATACAACCTCCAAGTGATATTGAAGTCAACCACGCTATCACTGCTAAGATGAGGAATCTCCTCGTGATGGTGAGCTGACATTTCTTCCCTCAAAAGCCAGAAGCTTACCTTAGTGAAGATGAAAGCCGTCAAGAAGTTCAAAACTCTAGTTGAGAGGAAGAGAAAAACACCCAATGCACTTATCGAATCAGTAAACAGGGGTGTTCGTGCTCTTCATCCTTTTTCTTCCGGTAGCGACGTACCCATTCCGGAGCCAGCACTTCATACTTCGAAAAGCGTTGACATGTTTGATCGGCGGAATATTGAGCAAGCTCTTGCAACCGAAGGAGTCCACCATACTATTGATGTACCATTCTCGTCTCGATCGCAAGACCTGCATAATAATGTACCGGAACATCCGGTTGCTGAAGATGCAGCAGATCGCAATAGCCAAATAGCCCCGAAAGTGGACCCCGGGGAACGTGTACTACAAAGTCCGTTACCAGAAATTAGACAACCTGAGACTCATGACAAAGGTCATGCTCATGACCCAATGGACGAAGAGCCTTTGTTCCTTGGTATTGGTGCTGGTGGTGCTGATTCGTTAGAGACACCACAAGAAGACTTGGTCGCTGAATCACCAAGTGCAGCTGAATTTAGTATCTACGACACTGCGTATCAAAAGGAAGTCGAACGTATACGAGCAGCTCAAGGTGCAGCAGCCAAAGTCTATCTAACTCGACGAGTTGATAACAAGAAAGAATACAAGGCTGATGACAATATGATCAAGGCACCAATAGGGTCGGAGATCGAAGGCAAAGCCCGCGAAGGTTTCAAGACTCTTTTAGATAAAGCTCGAGAACAGAAGCCAGACTCGTTGAAGCCGGACTCATCAAGACCGGATCAAGTTGGTCCTGTGAGTCGATCGTTATCAGATATTGCTGTTAAAGCCATGGAGAATACAAAGTTGAAGGGTCGCGAGCTAAGCGACAGAGGAAACGCAGCGTTGGATAATGCGTTGCAACGCGCGATCGAGAAGAGGAAGGAGAGGGCGGATAGGAAGGAAGTAGAACGTGAAGGCTAAACAAATGAGATGCTGCGCAGATCATGGTCACGCCTACTGGAATGCAAACAGGAATAACGAGAATCGTAGGAGGTTTCGTGGATGATAAGATAGATATGGGAGGTCAATATTGATGGTGAATTATGTTCATAGTATACCCTTCTTCATATTGAGCAATGCTAGGCGTTATCTTGTACCAGCTTCGTAATTGTGAGGGCATATTTGGAATTGGTCGATTTCGCTTAATTCCTTGGAAGCGAAGGCCCCTTTACTTTATAATTGTTACTTGGCAGAAGTCTTTCCGGTGATCTTCGTTGATCGCTCTCCGGATCAAGCCTTCCTTGACCAGATATCTCCACTAGAGCATTGAGTGCCACTAGAATACTGTTCGATACGGTCGATATAGGAATACTTGACTTCGATTGGAGCGCATGCGATGGAAGGGTGGAGTCTAACGGCTATCTTTGTACAGTAGGTGACGACGTCGTTACCGACATTCTGTCGACAGGGAACGTCCTGAAGTCATGCGCTGCCGCGGCTGCAGTCAACCCTTTATCAAGCTACAAAGAGACCGAGACCGTTACTTGTTTTGCTCCAAGTAGCTACTTTACTGAGTAATTCGTTGTACCAGGTGAAATGGATAGCAAAAACCCTACATACGTACCCCTTCCCCGCCCCGCCGGAAACAGCACGCCGCTTGTCTACCCCGCTATGTACTCCATGAATCGTGAAGATGGGAACTATCCCGGTGATATGTGAGATGACGAAGAGATCAATGGTTTGTTTTTACTGCAGGTACGCCGAAGAGGTGCCGAAAGAAGAGACAGTTACGGGCTATTAAAGAGTGTTCCGCCACGATGAAGACCCTTGGGTTATTCCAATTTGACTCAAATCACGAGACAATATAACAGGAAGCATGATGGCCTTCGTGAAGATATCGTTTACCATTGCGGCTATTGTTCTGAGAGCAGCAGCTCTAGACAATGGCCTTGCAGTCACCCCGCAAATGGGCTGTACGTTCCACCACTTCTGACATGGTCACAAATATCTGATTTTCCCTAGGGGATAATTGGAACTCCTTTGGGTGTGATGTCTCAGAAACTCTCCTGCAACAAACTGCAAATCTGATCGTCGATTATGGGCTCAAAGACCTAGGTTACTACTATGTTATCCTAGATGATTGTTGGAGTGCTGGTCGAAATGGAAGCGATAATAATACGCTACTACCTGACCTAGAAAAATTCCCAAATGGGATGAAGAGGGTAGCAGATGACATTCATGATCTGGGACTAGGATTTGGAATGTATTCGAGTGCGGGATCCTATACCTGTGGAAGGTTTGCAGGCAGCCTGGGATACGAAGAGGTAGATGCGAATACCTGGGCTAGTAAGTTCTCTACTTCAGTGGTTCGTTTACATCTGGGATTTTCTCTAGACTGCATCTTTCACTGAAGACACAACTTCTAGAGCAAGTGTTAACCATTTTTTAGGCTGGGGAGTAGATTATTTGAAATATGATAATTGCTACAACGAAGGTCAAGCAGGGACGCAATTGATCAGTTATAACCGGTGAGTCTGCCAGTCCATTTGAAAAGGTAATCATCTAATATCCAAAGCTACGCGACAATGTCAAAAGCTTTGAATGCAACGGGGAGACCCATTCTATACTCACTTTGCAATTGGGGAGAAGATTATCCTTTCAATTGGGCATCAACCATTGCCAACAGTTGGAGAATTACAGGAGATATCTATGATGAATGGGACAAATATGATGCTAGATGTCCATGGTATTTTTTCTCCGAGCAAGCGATTGCAGTATTATTTGAGAACCCACTAATTTTTTGGAAGTGAGGGAGCTGATGCATGGGACTGCCGCTTGCCAGGCTTCCATTGCTCAGTAACGAATATTATGAACAAAGTATCTTTCATCACTTCAAAATCTCAACCTGGAGCCTGGAATGACTTAGATATGCTTGAAGTCGGAAATGGAGCCATGACAGACGATGAATACGTTGCCCACTTCAGTTTATGTATGTGCACCGGCCCAACCTCTTCAAAACTAGGTTTCTGACTCAGCTAGGGGCTGCTGTTAAAAGTCCTCTAATTCTTGGAAACGACCTTCGAGAGGTTCCTGCCTCTGACCTATCAATCATCTCCAATGCCGCGGTTATTGCGGTGAACCAAGATCCAGCTGGAAGCAGTGCATCTAGGAGATGGATCTATTCCACCAACGAGACTGATGCTAATGGCCGAGCTGAAATACAGTTGTGGAGCGGAAGTTTGAACTCTACAACTGGAGGAACATATTCTGACGAAGTTGTATTACTAATCAACGGCAATAATGTAGAGACAGTCATGAACGCCACGCTCGCTGATATATTTGTCGACAGTGGAAACAGAGGAACAGCACCTCAGGTCAAGATTCCATGGGAAGTGAGAGATCTTTGGGCGAATAGAATGAGCACCGATGAAGCCCAGGCTATCATATCCGCGAACAACACGGTTACGAATGGAACGAACGTCCAGGCAAGGTATAATGCCACTGAGATGAGTTATGCAGAAGGGTTAAGAGCAAAGAATGAGCTATTATTGGGCAATATTACGACGACAGTTCAGCCATCTGGGACTATAATCGCTACCGTGGCTCCACATGGTGCTGCGATGTTCAGACTGAGGGCTATGCCTACAGCTGTGGCGAAAAGAGATGAATTGTAAACTACACTGGACTGAATTCTAGCGCTAGACTTTGGGAAGAGTGCCTGTGTCGAGAACATTCGAGCCTTGAAAACTAGCTACTTGTGTGAAGTACCTTGGAGCAAAGTATAGCTTTCGTCTATTGAAATATCTTAATCAGTCAAAGTGTTATGATATTGTCAATTAGCGGTCTTGAGCACTATATATCCTTTTTAGAAATGTCAAGGCTCCTAACACGCATGATTACATAGTAGGCAAACATGAGCATGTGTCTAGAGTAATCCTATCTACTGCTCAATAGCCCCTGTTTCTTGCTTTTGCTTTTGCTTTTGAATGTAGTCTTATGTCGTTCACCTTTGAGTTTGATCAGAAGACGAGCTCATCTGAAACTTGTCTGACAAGATCCCTAGCACCTGGGAGGAAACTCTTTCTTCATTTCAAACAGCTCTATTTTCTCCGCGGTCTTATACATAGGCAAGATTTCTAACGATCAGCATTACCAAGTAGAAGTTGGTATAGCATAGCGTAATGGGCCATTATTATTCTCATATAGTATGAAGAATCAACCACATCAAGATAACACGCATTAGTAAGTTTTATTCATTATTTTCTTCTCTATCCCACCTCGCCAAAGAGTATCTCGCGTTCTCATATACAAGAAATGTAACCCAGGTAGCTGGTAAGACTCTTACAATATTCGTACCTAAGCCTCTATAAAAGCCCTTCCACCCGTCCTCTCTCCACACCTTGCTTGCTACACCACGTATACCTCTTCCAAAGCGAGCTTCGGAGTCATAAGTTTGTAGTCTGCTGCGTAGGACTTGGTACGGATACGTAACTGTGCCCGCAACAATCTTCGCACTACTACTGAGCGCCAGCGTTGCTGTAGAGCCTAACTTCACGTCCTCGATATTGCCATCTCCACTCCCTCTCCGGCTAACATGTTGTCGCCACAGTGTTTTGAGAGGCTCGTAAACAGCAAACTGTACCGCACCATGACTGACACCCAGCAAGCTGACGGCAGCACCTCTATAGAACCCGGTAGGCCCATCTTCACGCCAGATATGTCGTATACCCTGCCACATATTCTTATAAGCACCCTCACTACCACGATCCGAGCTCAACATTCGGGTCTTTAGAACCCAGATTGGGCTCGTCGAGAGCGTAGTGGCAGCACCCGCCAGGCCTGCCGCAACGAAGTAATCTGCCGGTGTGAGAGCATTTTGATGTCCTGATTGCGGAGGTGTATGGAGTAAGAGGAGTTGCTTTTCTATTAGGGATTTGAAATAGAAGAAAATTGCCCAGCTGCTGGCATTGCCGACGAGGTTTGGCGAGAGGCCGCGATAGAGACTCTGGACGGGTTGTTTGTTACGCAGTAAGCTTCGTAGAATGCTGAAGCCGCTGTTAGTACTGACAGATGTACTGCGGTGGACTAATGATGGTTAGCTCGTGGCATACCGGAAGAGAAGGAGTGTTACTCTGAAGACGCGTTTTGATTACGTCGAGAGGATGGACAATGAGGGTTGAGATGGTACCAGCAGAAAGCCCGCCAATGGCCTCTACAAATGCGGGAGAGAAGCGCTCATGCTTCTTTTCCGCCATTAGGACGATAAAAGTTGAAACTTGACATGGTGGGACATTTTGGGGTTACGGATGGCGATGACGACTGAAGCTCAAATATCAACTCGTGAAATTCGATGAAGAAACTTTCAGTAGGTTGAAATCAACTGGTGTTGATTTGATTACTGAACAATAATTGACTACGTAATTATATATTTTGTGTTATGGTATAGTAACATCCAAGTTCGTCATTGAGGATAATATCGACGTTGGATTTCTATCATGTAGAGTAAGAGCATGTACTCCAATACTGCGGGCCCTTCGACATTTGTATTACAATGCAGTTTAAGTGAATATTGCTCTTCAAGGCTGGGTGTAATTGACATTAATCAGGAGTATCAGGAGCGCTTTTACTAAACAATTATTGACTAATTCACTTCTTAAGGTCTCACATGCTCCTTCTAGTATAACATATAGGCCAGCGTGTCTTTGGTCCATCGCTGGGCTCTAAATTTGTTGCTTTGAAGGTGTGAATCCATTGCACTCCGGTTGTGCTGTTTTGTAATTACTTATTCGTACTGTACATTCCACCAATATGATCTTATCATTTCCATACATTCATAACGCCTCTTAATGCTACAATGTATGATCCTCCATCGTACACAAAGTTCCCTTCGGTTTCATACCCATTATGTTGTAAATCCGGCTTTGCCCAGCTGTCGCAGCGAAGATCGTGGCTTAACCAAGAGGGGAAAAGAGTCTAAAAAGTGTCAGTTCTAAGCACATGAACTATAACTCCTATTAACTCACCGGATGAGGGATGGTCGAGGCTCGCTGCGTGTGAAACCTTTCCTTATTAGTATTCCAACACATTACTCCAGACCAGCGTATAGCATACCAAGATAGACGATCAATGGGAGATAGCCACTAGGATACATTAGCTATGAGCTCTTGTACAGAACATATAGAACCTACTAATGAATAGCGACCCGCGAGAAGTCGATGACCTTTCCAATGCGTTCCTGTTCTATTATCAGCAACAATGATCTGCTAGAAGGTGAGCTCATCGGCTGCTAACCTTTGATTCTTCGGAGAGTTGCATGTTTGACTTTTTGCTAGAAGCTGTGCGGGGCTGTGCATGATATATCAGTCTCTCGAATTTGCCTTGAATGTTATGAGAGCCTACAGGTTTGATTTAGTGGATAGCGTAATGATTAATTGTTAGGAGTAGTGGCTTTCGTTGACTTTCCTAAGATGTTCTGGGTATTTCTCTATGTTCAGAATGTTCAAGCCCCCTGCTAGCGCCGATGATCTCCAGCTTCCAAAAAGTTCGCGAAGAGCAATTGAACCTCGTCTCAAGGTCTCCACCACCAAATCGTCTCCATACCCACCAAAATGTCTGGCGCAAGGCACTGGTAAGTCATAACCTCCTCGTCCGTGGGCGTCATTCAATTTCTAATGCAATTCACAGGGAACAAGATAAGGAGGCTACGGTCTATATTGGCAACATCGACGAGCGCGTTACAGACAGTTTGATATGGGAGCTCATGCTCCAGGCAGGCAGGATCGTAAATGTTCATTTACCTAAGGATCGAGTTACCCAAAGTCACCAAGGATATGGATTTGTAGAATTTATCAGCGAGGAAGATGCGGAATATGCAGCGCGGGTTATGAATCAAGTGAGATTATATGGAAAGCCTATTCGAGTTAATAAGGTCAGATTTCTCTCTCCCTCAAATGACTATTGGCTTACTTTAGAAATAGGCTTCAGCAGACAAGCAAAAGACTGTGGAAGTAGGAGCTGAGCTCTTCATAGGCAACCTAGATCCTATGGTTGACGAAAAGACGCTTTACGATACCTTCTCCCGCTTCGGCTCCCTCCTCTCAGCACCTAAGATCGCTCGCGAAGAATCTGGTCTCTCGAAAGGCTACGGATTCGTCTCCTACTCGAATTTTGAGGCCTCAGATGACGCTATAGCCAATATGAACGGCCAATATCTGATGAATAAGGACATCAGCGTACAATACGCCTACAAGAAAGATGGCAAGGGTGAACGTCACGGAGACGAAGCAGAGCGTATGCTCGCAGCTCAGGCAAGAGCTCATAATGTTCTTCCTGAAATGCAACAAATGCCACCACAGCTTCTAATGAACGGAGCACCGCCCCAACAACAACCTATGTTAGACCAGCCTGGAACACCACAATATGGAGGAGGACCACCACCAATGAATATGCCCCCAGGCTTTGGCGGCCGGAATGGAAACTACAACAATGTACCACCCCCTCAACAACGGCAAAATGTCCCGCTCCCGCCGCCACCTTCTGGACTTCCCCAGCGCCCTCCGCCTTCACATGGGTATGGTGGACCACAGGACTTTGCTCCGCCTGGTTTCGCGCCTCCTCCTGGGTTTGGTAACATGCAGGGGATGGCTCCTCCTGGTTTTGGTGGTCCGCCCGTTGGTCAGATGCCACCAGGTTTTATGCCGCCTGGGTTTCAACCACAGCAACAGCAGCAGCAACAACAACAGCAACAACAGCAACAAGGTCCTCCAGGGTACAATAGGCGGTGATATGAATAGATGTAGCAAAATAATAACAATTGATACCCCAAAGTCTTCTTTGTGTTAGGATTAAATCTTAAAGGCGTGGAGGCTTGAGGGCTTGGAGGGGTGGGAGCGTGGTAAGTCGAAATACATGTATACTCAGTGCCTGTAACCTCTGCGCTTCTTTAAACCACCCTTGACTACGTGCGTCTGACCTTGGGCATCTGGATTAGCACGGGACTTCTATGTCTTCACTAGTATGTTTCCAACCTGTCAACAATTATAGACAAGACAAAGTGTAGACTCTAAGGTAAAATAGAGATCAACTGGCAGCGACATGTAAGCAGAGGCTGTATCAAATGCATACCTTTTTGGGTAAACATCCATATTTTCTCACGCATTCCAAGTGTTGCCTCAGAACACATAAGCAGTGAGGTGTGGATTGAGAGAATCTGACCAAGGCTCCATTTTTGGTAAAACGATGACTTGTGGTCACAAAACTTTACAGTAGACTAAACCTAAAAGCGTTTTATGCTGTCTATATTGTACAGTAATACATGAGTTTGATGCCATATTCCATCTCCACGTTCCCTGCAAAGCAATTTCCAATTAACTTCATATACGGTAGCATCGTTCCAAAACCCTTACTTCCAGCGACGGAGAAACTGTCTTATTCGATAGCCATGATATCATCTTCATGAACAGGTTTGATTGTTACAGCGTCGGCCTCAGTCTTAAGCTCCATGCTTGCTCTCTCAACCTCGGTGAACCAGGTATCCTCAACCGCAATTTTTCGTCGAAAGACACGTAACCAGCGCTGACCCCACTGCTTCATCATCTGGTCCTCATCGGTGTTGCCACCGGGCAGGCTCTTGCTACCTGTTGCCCAATTCGTAAGAGCTTCGTCCATCAGCTGGAATAGACCTTTCATATTGGTGCGTTCCTGACCCGCTGTATCTTCCAAAAGTTTTCGCTGTTCTGGCAATAGTCCAATTGCGTTCTTGGCTTGCACGACCTGTCTCATGCGTTTTGTAACTTTGCCGACTGTAGCACTGACCATCTCGAATACAAAGGACTGGCCTAATCGTTCTCCCTGTCGAGTTAATGCCCACTCAATAACGCTCGCGGGACTGAGAATCGTGTAGTTGAGAAGTTTGTCAACGATATTGACACCGATTCCAGGTTGATCCTTCCAATATGCCATAACAGACTCTATAATCTGTTGCTGTGCTGTTGGGGAGGTAGGACCAAGTGCAAGAAGTCGTTCCTTACATCGCTCGATGGACGAAAGCACGTGGGAGAGTGACTTTGAACCAATGTAGCAGATAGCTGTAACATAGGCGTCGGTTGAAAGTACAAGTGGATCACCAAGATGCAGCTCCTGTGCTTGTAAATGAATCTGGTCAATAACAGGCTGGATCGCATCTTCTGGTGACTTTTTGCGCAAAAGAGAAAGTATTTCTTTGCCTTCAGTGCTGAAAGGCGTGTCTATTCACTGTTAGACCTCAACCTATCTTCAGAAGGAGTAACTTACAATCATGGTCATACTTGAAATCAGGGGTATCTTTCTCCTTCTCCTCGCTGATGAGTGGTTGGTATGGTGGAGGCAGAGTACCTTTAATTCGTTGCGCAAAGCTCAAACGGATCTCCTTGTCCAAAGATCCTTCAATAAAGGCCTTCTTGGGGTCCAAACTCGGAAGCTCAACATCATCAATCCATTCAGTCCACTTCCATGTAAAACCAAAATTGCTCAAGTGATGTGAAAACCAGTCCATGAATCGGTAACTTAGTTCAAGATCCATAGAGTCCACACTTCGGTACAACCACCGAATGGCTCGTCCCAAACTAGGTGCAATGGCAGCAGGGGCAATCTTACAAGCCTCGGTAAGAACGGAATGGTAGTAGACTAGTTTGTGCTCTGGTAGAGGCAGCTGGAACAGCTGTGAAAATACAGCGTCAACTGCCACATCCTCAGGCTTCCATGTTGACCTGTCTCCTTCCACATCGCGCAACCTATCAAAGGGAGTTGCTCGCTTGACGAATGTACCTGGAGCAAAATAACAATCGATATCAATCAAAAAACGCGCCGTAGCGTTTCTATTATAATCAAGAATATTTATTGTATCCACAAGTGCATCTCGTAGCAAGCAGGAAGCGATATCAGTGGTTGATGGGACCGTCTCCAGTTCCTGGTCTGCGTATACGGAAAAGTAAAGCTCCGGAAACAATGGTCTTGGTCCAGCATTCACGATATCAGGAATGGTTATAGTAGGAAGGGAATGCTTAGGCGCAGCTGCAAGGGGATCCTCTTGCTCCGGTTCCAAGGCTACTTTCCAGGCTCTTGGGAGACAAGCTAATGTCCACCCAATGCTGGCCTCGTGTTGTAGCTGTTTCTGAAGCAGATTCAGAACACCGGTAGGAACATTTGCGGTTTCTTTCCCATTTCCAGGGTAGGGGTCGACCAGGGACTGTAAAACGTGGGGCTCCCCCGAAATAATCTCTGCGTTGTCAACCAAGCTTGACGCTTTTTCGTGAGCGTCTATTGCCGAGGAGGACATGATGTACGGGATTGTGAAAAGAATGATTTTGACCAGCTCAGGTCCGATGGTCTGTATAATTTGTTAGCTATGTTGTTGCACGTTTCCCGCTACACGTACTTCTTCATTGTTCTCAGTCTGCAAGTCAATAGCCTTGGATAGAATATCCTGCAGAACTGGGAATATGCCATCACCCTCCAGTAGGCCTTGCAGCGACCCGAGAAACTTCATGTATAACTTCACTTCCCTCCAGTCACCCTTAGCAATCGCGTTGTTGGTTCCCGTTACGGCCCTGGTCAAGATCTCTTGGACTAGATCCTGGCGCATGGTATTTGCAATCAGGACAACCGCTGCTACAAAAGGGATCTTGAATGGCTGCTCCAGAACCAGTTGCAGCGTAAGCTCGTAGAAACTATTTCGTAGCTCCTCATCTTCATAATTGTCACAAACTGTCTTGGCAATTGAGCTGATCTCATCTTCAATGCGCTTCAGTGGTGATTCGGCGATTCCAAGCAACTGTTTGCGAACTCTAGAAGATAGAGGTTCCTCGTAGCGTCGACGTTGTGGTCTGCGGTCGAAATCATCTTCCTCTGTGCCAGATATCTGTCAGCCTTGTCCTGTACCCAAAAAGATCAGGCTTCCAATTACCTCTATATCTCCGCTTCCGATTGTGGTTATAACCTCCACGGCCCCCCCGGGGTCTATTGTCATAATCAGCCATGGTTGGAGAATCCTGTGATAGGAAGTTGAGTTTTGTTGTTATGGTTGGCCGAGATGTGTAGCCAAAATAAAGTTCCATTTCAAGTTAAGTTCAGCGTGGCCTTATTTCCCAGGCATGCTTGATTTTTCTACAGCTTCAAAATATCTAATTATTCAGTATTTGAATTTACGTGTATGGTTTGTGATCTGTACATAATGAGCAGTTAGACGAAACTGATTCACTTGGAATGCATCTTTAAGGCTTGAATTACAGCTAGAAACGGTCAATGATGGGTAAAATGTGCGCAAGATCGTACGAACACTCTTTCTTCATGCACGACGATGAATGAAACTTATAACTGGATGGTTCAGGCCACTGAACAGCATTTGCTCCATGTCACTTGCCGAATTTATGGGTTCACAAGGTCTAGTATATACGAGTGCAGTTCAATTTGAGTATAAGCCTCAGGAACACTGTCTGTGATGATCTCTGCAACCAGCCCTTTTGGTTATAACCATTGGTACATTGACCTATTGACCGTGAAGAAAAACGAATCTTTTGACCCTACCATCCCTGCCTGATAGCCATCCATCGCGGAATTAGCCCAATCCATGCAATCATTGAACACAATCGTGCCATTCAAATGTAAGAGTACGCCTGAGTCTTTGGGTTGTAGATGAGAGGAAGTCCTGCCACCCATCTGTTCGCTGTCGAGAAAGCGCCGGTAGTGCAACAAAAGGAACTGAAAAAAGGCAAAGGACCATTCCGTCATGCAGAGTCTAAAACGAAGTATGTCGAAGGGAAGAGGGCCATCATGAGCCGTTTTCGTGCCGTAGGAGAACGCCATGGCGGATCAAGAGATCCTAGTCATTGAACTTGAAAAAATAGCTCAACGAAAATTCGACTTCGTGGGTATTCCATCCTGCAATCTTAAAACGTAACACCATCATATTTCTTTCATCTCGCCATATTCTCAGTACTCCACAATCAAACCCAGGCCGCAGACGTTGAGACTGATATATGCGGGATATCTAAAATACTGGGTTGTTGGTTGGTGCAAGTGGCTCAGAAACATAAGACTCATACCAGAGTTCAATTTCTGAGCGTTAAGAAAGACTTTTCATCGAAATTCTTCAAAGGGGACTTCAATCTAATCTGGCCATCATATCCGCCTTCGCCATCGGTGTGAAGTTGTCTATATCAAGGCCTCTAGCTGCCAGCCCAGCACGAACGTGCTGAGGAACGAGACGGTTGTTTAATTGCGGAGCAATCGACAGTTCTAGAGAAATGTTAAAATATATGGTTTAATCACAGGTGAGGAGACTTACCATGGCGTGAGAAATCGAACAGGGTGGGCATATCTTTGACTTGGCCTCCAGGGTGACGCGAATCTGGGAAACGAGTATTTGGATCGCGGAGTTCATCAAAGAAAGGTTGCACCATAGCATCGATCGCGGAAAGTCTCTCGGTTGGAGTGTATTCGAGGAGACGTGAAATGAGCTCAATGGCATTGTTGTCGGCTTTCCGGAAAACCTTGTTGAATGGATGTGGTTTGATCTGCGGAAACTTGTGCTCCATGTAGTTGGGATTCATTGTACGGATCTGGTCACGAGTTGGCGTGCCCAGGACCTTGATGATCTCCACCAATTGATCGATTCCTGACTCTCCAGGGAATAAAGGTTGCCCGAGCATCAACTCGGCCATAACACACCCGGTTGACCAAACATCTGAGGAACAAATATTAACGACTGGCGGTAAATCAAAGGATGTTCGTAAACTTACCAATCTTGGTGGTGTAGTTTGTAGCGCCGAAAATCAACTCGGGAGCTCTGTAGTACCGGGAACATATGTAAGACACATTGGGCTCGTTCTCGACGAGAATCTTAGCACTGCCAAAGTCGCAGAGCTTCAAGACCCCGGTGCTAGGATCCAGTAACAAGTTTTGAGGCTTGATATCACGATGGCAAATTCCTTGTGAATGGATATAGGCAAGGGCGCGGAACAGTTGGTAGATATATAGCTTGACCTCAAGTATGGGCATGGTTGTCTTCATTTTGTTGAAATACCTTGAAGCGCGATAAACCGTTTCGGGCACATACTCTTGTACTAAATTGAGGTAAACCTCATCCTTCTGCGGTGTTACAATCAGTTCACCTTCAGAATGTGATTTGGGGAAAACGCACTCGTTCACCATTGGAATAGTAAAAAGCTTTAAGCTCGACAATGTTCGGGTGTCGGACAATCCGCATGATCTGCAGCTCACGATTCTATGACGAGTCAGTGGCCGGCACGTACGACTAGAGGCTGTCTCAAATACCTTGAATCTCTTGTCTTGCAACACGCGCTTGATGGCAGCATCTTCGCCCGATGGAGAAAGCTTGGTCTGGAATACGACTCCGAACGATCCATTTCCTACAATCTTGCACTGTGTGTATTGCATGTCCCGAGTTTCTCCAGTCACGCCATCTTGGACCTTTTCACGAATAACTTCTGCGCGAGGTGAGTTAGCAGGCGTCGCGTAGACAAGATGAGGCTCTCGGCCTGTCTTACCTCCCATTCGCAAACTCGAGAATGCAGCCGGCCTATTTTGCGACATGTTGAAGAACAAAACACCTTTGCTATTGCGATTGTGGAGGGGCTAGTAACTGGTCAGGTTGCGAAATGGGTGTTTAAATGCCTTGTGAAGTCTGTGTTGAGCAATTGGGTGGTGGGTGAATTTGTTTGGCGACGGGGAGTCAAACAATAAAAGGAGGGGTGATGAATAGCTTCGAAAGGTACGCTCCAGCAATTCACCAAGGAATTGTTTCTGCCTTGTGTTTAAGGGAATCAAGCGAAGACACGGCGAGGCTGACGAAGACCGACTTGGATTATGGGAGTGTGAAGTGATGGAATAATCAGGGTGTTGTGGACCTTGGGAGAAGTTTCGTTGAGCACAGCTTGGTGTGGAAGTTGGAGTGAGGTTGAGTTGAGTTGGATTGATGGAGTAAGGTGGAAGTGGTGACGGCTAGCTAGGCCCGAAAGATTGATGCTCACGCGCTCGAATTTGAGATGACCAGACTTGGGACTAAAATGGCACTGGGGGACGTCAGGGCCGCTGGTTGGTCGGTGGGAGCGCCGTTTGCACTGTTTAGACAAGTAGTACCACTGAAGGGGGTCCGCAGGCTGTTAGCAAGAGCTTAGGCCCGGTGTATCACGTCGAGCACAGAACCTGGAGTATGTTTGGGAGATCGTATTATCAATTTGATGTCACTGAGCTGCTGTTGGATTCCCAGGTGTCTGTAGCGGAGGCCAAACAAGATGGGCCTTGAGTGGATGGATGCAGACTGTAGGGTATGGAGTGGGTAACCTGTATGCCGATACTCACGAGCCCAGCGAGGGAGGGGAGCAGCGAGGGAGGAAGGTTTAGGTTCGTTCGACTGGGTTCCGGATCGCAGGCGGGCTGTGGCCTGGGTCGCTTGCACAGTTAGCGTTGAAGGTGCAGTCTATGTGATGCAGCAACAGGGGCAGATTGACGAGGGGACGACTTCACAGTCGCTGTGGATGGCCACCGGCCACTGGGCTGTACCGGGCTGTACTGTCCTGGGCTGGGCTGTAGCGTAGTGTAGTGCAGTGCAGTGTAGTGTAGTGTAGTGTAGTGTCGTGAAGGGGGGCGTTGGCAGGGGCTAAACCCAACAGGAGCAGTGCAGCGGCAGTATGATATGAGGAGAGGGACAGACAACGACGTAGACGTACAGGAAGTGCGATCGGGAAGTGCAGCGATGTGCTGTGCGGCTGTTGCGGTTGCTCTAGTGGTGGTGGTGATCGTGGTGGTGATGGCGATTGTGATGGCAACAGGTGGTGAACGGGGGTCGACGATATCAGATCAGAGTAGGAGTAGTAGGTAAGAGGCGGACAACACGAGGATCAAAGATGCCAGAGACGGCGTCTAGCTGGCGGCGATGCAGGCGAATAGGTAAGGTAAGGTAAGGTACAGTACAACGTCGGTCTGGTGGTGTTTCTGCGTGGTCGTAATGGGGACTCGCGAAACACTACTACTTCAGCTGCGTGTCGAGGCTGGAAACAGGTGAGATGATAGAAAGTATATTTACCGAACTGAGCGACCCAGGGGCGTTTGTTTTGTTTTGTTTTGTTTTGTTTTGTTTTAGTGATGGCTGGGAAGAAAGTGGGCGAGGGAAGGTAAGTACGGCCTGCTGTCGCTTTTGCAGGAACCACTCCTCTCCGGTCAGTTCACGGCTTGCGAGTTCGCTGGCAGCTGGAGCTTGCTTGGGTATGGAATTGAGTTTGAAGAAGAACGAGGTGCAGCCCCGACAGGATGGTTCGGTGATCTTTGTCTGATTTTGTTCATGAGAGACTATAGCTGTCACAACGTGTTGTGGCGGGGTAATGGAGGACAACAACGAAGGACGAAGGACGACGAAGAGGATGTAATGATCTTGAATGCAACCGAAGCGTCTCCTCTAAATGCTCAATGTTTGTATGTCAAATCATGCCGACATGGACATGGACATTGATATTGACATCGACCTTCCCACCAGCCAGATTTAAACTACAGCAAAGGTATACTTTTATCTTTCAACTATGTACAGTACAGTACACGAGGCCCTTTGCCTTCAGATGATTGTATGCTTCCTTGCTTGTACTGCAACTCGAGACCTTCGATATACCTTCTGTGTACAACACTACCTACTATCATCGACTCCAGCACATGGTATTCTCATCCGCAACTACTGTATTATTGCGCTTCTTGCTGGCTCTACTAGCTACACCTAGTTGCCGCATCCCTCCCGGGAAAAGCGTCAGAGACTCCGTGCTGCAGCGGAGCCAAAAACGCATCATGGGGCCAGCTTCGAAAGATACTTTCCCCTCAACTCCTCTGCTGCTGGCCACTACGACCAACACTGCAATTCATCCATTTGTCCAAATATGTCATGCTATGCCATGCTCCCAAATCATGAAACAAATGCATACACGTATCACCCATCTCACCTCCAACTACGAAAGCTCTTATTTCGGGATCCAGGAGTCAAGGAGCCAGCTCGAAGCCGGAGATGGTCAAACATAAAGAATAATGCTTACTATTTGTAACTAGCGTGGCGTAGCTGCGGATGTGTCCCAAATCCCAATGCCTACCTTACGGATTGCTTGTCACTTGGTAAAAAGCCTTGATCGGCTAGGGCACAGTACACATGCTGTCGGAAGCACAACATGATGTAGGAATTGGTTTCAAAGCTCCTGTCTCAGAATCTGAAATCTGGGCTGAGCCAATTCCTTGGTGCTTACGTAGCTGGCTAGCTGGCAGAGGACTCGTCAAGAATTTCTAGAAAGACACTTCGGTGCAAGATTGGCCTGGTTGGCGTAATGGATGGACCGTGAAAATAGTAGTTGTGCAAATGCCTACTTGAGCATTGGCACAATCAACGGTAAACAGGGTGGTGATGAAGCCACCGGTTATCAATCGCGCCGTTACACATGTAGTACAAGAGGAAAGTTGTGATATCTAAGGATGCGGTACTGGGTACGACACCCGGGTTGCTGGCATCTTTGTGCCTTTGCCACCGGAAGTTTTAGAACTTTCCAGTCAATGATAAGATGCAGGCATGCACGTCTCGGAAGCATCGCAGAATCTGCGTTGATCACCTCTTTCAGGAGTAGATAATAGATCTTGGGAATTGCTTCCGGAGATCCCATTTGGGAAATGCGGTACTATACACCAAGAGAGGCTGAATCAAGCGAATAGGCTAAGCAGCTCACTATACAGCCTCCTACAAATGTTCTCGCTGGCCTTCAAACCACATCGACATCGATCATTTGGGCTGAAACTTTGACAGGCGAGTTGATGTGTGTGGGCAGGCGGCATGTCCGGCAAAGGCACGGGCCAGGAGAAAGTTTCAAACTTCACATCCAAACTCTGCTGGGTGGATGATGAGCCGCTACCAATAGCGACAAATCTCAAGTGCAAAAATAACGTGAGCAGACAAAGACCAGCGCCTCGGGTAGTGCAAGATCGTCAGATCACCACCAGCGGAAGAGTACCCCAGCACTGTGGGAGTTCTGTCAAAGTAGATGGAATTATAATGTCCACTCATATCAGAGATCACCCGTATTAAAGAAGAGATGACCTGATTCCCAGTAAAACGGAGATTATAACTCATAGTTATGCCGAAAAAAGGGATATATGTATCCATGTTTTGCACAATGTGCCCTCGAGGTCACATTTAGACACACACTGCTTTCGAGGCAAATATTCCGTCACTCAAACTGATGTATACACTCTCGATTCTCCCACGTTATGAGGAATTTCTGATCGGTACGGACTTTCCATTTTGCCCTTGCATCATCCCGTTGGGCAGCGCCTGTCTTAGTTGCAACAGACATCCACATGGTTGACCAACTAATTGGAACAACCGGAAACTAGGTAATGAATTTCTCAAGTTCAGTCCACGTGGAGTCGGTTAAAATGTACCTGCTCTCCAACAGTGTGTGGGAAAAAGCGCTATTAAAATTGGGGAAATTGCCCGCCCAAAAACCATAGTGACGAGTGAACATGGACGGGACAAACCACTGCTACCGTCACAAAGAGGACTAATGAAGGACAGAGATACATGATCGGCATTGCCAAATTCTCGAAGGAAAGAGGATGCATATCGTGTTTTTAAATCGGGTAATCTGCCTTCGCCATACTTTTTTAATGTGCAAAGCTTCAAGTACTAACTAATCTTTTACAGATTAATTGTGATGCCTAAAATGTGGATTTTGGGGCGGGGCATTAAGGGATTTCTTCTTCACGATGGACGACTAAAGCGCTCAATCTAATTTACTACTGATGTTTGCTGCTCGTTCTACTGTGGTAGTTTTTACTTTGTGTCCTGTACAAAGTAATCAAGAAACAGCAGTACGTACAAGAGCAAGATACAAGTCACGCCAATGGAAAACGCTACCACTCACATGGAACCTCTAGAAACCAACCCATGCGTTTTCAAAAGCCTACGCCAATCCCCGAGCAGACAATCCTCCGGCATCACGAGTCAAGAAAATTGTACAGTAATACGAACAGTAGTTGACGTTTAGGTTGACGAAACATTTCCACTTCTCAGCCATGCTGACCAGGATAATTATAGCTGGCAAGCTGGGATATTTGTGCATATCACACCCAATTGAACAGTCTTAGCGCTGCCCGTCACTCTCGTGACCATACCCCTGGATCAAAGATCAGCCCGGCATGACAGCTTTTGGAGTAGAAGGGTAAACCTCCAACACCTTTTATCGACAGGGGAGCCAATTCGTACGGAGTACTCTCCTCAAAACACCAATTCCCGCTTCCATTCCAGGTAGGGCCAGGCAAGCATAGTGCAGACGGGCAGATGTTGGTAACACAATCGTCGGCAACCAGCCAATATCATACGCGGCTGTGCAACACTTGCCCCCCGTTCGATGGATGAGGTCGGCAGCGTGCAAATTGCTACATCAAGTTCGCAGGCTCATGGCATATTGCATATCGCACCAGCGCGAGCGAGGTAGCTAGATGTGGGATGTAGATAACACCATCGCGGAAAGAAAGTTACAGCATATATGCTGTACAAGGGAGGGAGAATGATCGATCTTTGCATATATTCATTGACACAAGGCGGGCGCCTCATATCACACAACAGCATGAAGAGGCATAGGATCTTCTGCGCTTTCTTGAATGGTGACATTTACCGGATTTTAGTTGCAGCTTGCTGATAAATAAGAGCAGCTCTCTAGCAAACGACAGACACAGGTGCATTAGATAATGATAGCAATTGGTCGTTATGGACAGTAACAGAAAGAAAGGACTGGTAGATATAAATGTTACGGGATAAAAATGAGCTCTATAATATGACGACACAGTGCAGAGTTTACAGTATTTGGCCATTTTGAATTACCCAATATCTTGCAACATGCTCTGTTGGGTTAAAATATATTATTCTTGTACATGGGCTGCACGGACTTTAATGGCCACTCAAATCTTTTAAAATAATCAGATATCAGAAGCGTCGTATTACACATGGCGTTCGCTGTCTATAATGCGGTCGGTAGTGCATAGCATGAATGCACACAGGAGTTAACCATAGGGTCACCCGGAATGGCCTCAGATCGATTACCACTCACGTCGTCCGCCATGAAGAAAGGACCTGACGTCTCGCATAGTCTCTTGCCACCCCTCGCACACCCTCTTCTTCATGTAGACAACCTGCGGTAACGAGCGTCAGCAGCCACAAGACTACCCTAGCCACCACTACTGTCTCCATGCTTTCCGACTCGTACGATTGTAGGAGCTATCCATAGATCCATATCCAGCGACGTGCATATCCAGATCTACAGTACATCTAGGACACAACAATTTACTGAGACGAGTCGAGCCTAAACCACTCCTTACTCGTATAACCGAAAAGCAATTTCCTACTGTTCCGTCCACTAACATGTCTTATCAGCCTCTTTTCCTTTCCATACCTGCCCCCGCCCAAGATATCCGAAAAGTGATGGGAGTATGCTCTCATCCCGCCCGGGAAAAAGGCTTTGTGCAGCTCATGAACAGGGATATCAAAAATCAATATGCAATTATGGTCGTATTGTGGCGTTCATGGTTCTTGAGCTTCTCTCTCTGCAGCAAATTTCCACCAAAAGGTAAAACCATCACATGATCTTCAACCTGTCAATCCAATGCATACAAGTCGCTGATATTCAACAAAGTCTCCTCACATTGTTAGGAGCTAGAGAGGGACTACCAGCTCAACAATCCCGATAGCTTGGTGCGACCTATGCTTTGGCCTAGTTATTCCTCAAGCTCGGGCAGAACCTTAATTTGCCAAACAGAGAACTGCGACAAAAGAAAAACGGCCACCAAAGGGGCTGGAAAACACCCAGAATCAAAAGCAGTCCGTCAGCAGCCTGCAAAGAAAAGGGGGGAGTAGGCATGAGCTCCTGCAGCAAGCTTAAGCATGTGGATGAAGTATCCATCCTCCACCAGACCTAGTCCCTGCATATTAGCCCCCTCGTGAGCTTTCCGGGACCAATCTTTTGCTCCGGCTCAGCATATCGTGTCATTCATTTACCTGCCATCCGGGAGTGGTGTTGTGTTTTACAATAGCGGAAACGCTGGAAACGATAGGACACCATCCATAAGGTATGGACTACGTGTTCGTGCCTGGCGCTAGAAGTGGTCTGTTGACTTTGTCGCCCAGGTCGACCTATCAATGCCTTTCTATCTCGAGGTAGAGAGCGTGGATTTCAGGTACACGTGCTGGACATCGGTGAGTGGGCTTTGCATATATCTCCTGCATACACACGTACGTTTTGTATGCATCTGCAGGCTATCAGTTCTCGCTTCGAGTTTTTCCAAATGCGAGTATTGCATTCCTAAGCATGGGATACGTGATTCCACTATGCCTTTTGAGCTATATCATCTGATCATCTCTATCTAAAAGTCCGCTTATACATCCTCTACCATCACTTCCCTCTCCTACACTTTCTCTGGAGGACTGCTATAGCTTTAATGTGCGGCCAGACCAGTGATTGGTATATGGCAGCAAGGTTGGTTCCTGCATCGAGCTACCACTTGAATACTGCACAGTCAGGACGTATGTCCTACTCTGGATAGAGCAACGTATGGCTCTGTGAGAAGTGAGAATTCCAGAATGTTGCAATTTGAGTTTCTTCAAGGTTAACTATATTGCAAAGGTGATTCTGAACTGCTTTTGATACTCTATGTTCATGAAAACTATTGATATTGTACCTAATCTAAAAAAGAAAATCCTACAATTAGCCATGCTTTTATTCCCCATTCATTCATAAAAAAGACGAATCTTTGCTCATATATATAAACTCGATAAATCCTTTCTTTACTCGTGACATATCTATGGGGAAAGTCTTGATAAACTTATCATACCACACAAAAAGAGCATAGAAATATTAAGCACATCAAATGTCTAAATCGTGAACACTGGTCCCTTTGTACTCACAAAATCCTATCCCCCAACAGCGTGGCCAATTGCAGCACCCAGCTCCCCAAACACAACGCCTTTGAGAACCGTCTCTCCCATCTCTTCAGCCCAATGACCAGCACCAATCAGCCTTTTCTTCCAGCCAGCTTTCTGCTCTGGAGTCAACTCCACCCAAGGCTTTCCGCCTGCCACTTCTTGCGCATTTTCGTCATGTACTGCTATGTCCACTGAACCGTCAACTTGAGGCGTATCCTGGATTACTACTACGGCTTCTTCATTGTTGGCTTTAAGACCAGATAAAATATCAGGTAGTAGAGAGGGTATCTCAGATGCCTTTTCTGAGACTTTTTCTATCACCGGAACTACATTATCATAAACAGTTGGCAACGACGGCGTCTGGATAATATTTTGCCAGCTGTTTGGAACATATCTCTTCACGTCTAGCAAATTTGTTTTGCCACCCATAAGGTCTATAACGGCCTGGCTGAATATCCCGAGGAGAATGACGATGAGGACAGTGATTACACCAGTGATCGTCCAACTCGCAGCCTTCGAAGGAAGGGCTACGACGTAGCGAGGTGTCTTCGATTGGCCTCGTTGCATGGATAGAGGGACGGGGAAGAGTGGCAACGTGTGTACGACAACGGTTTGTTGAACGCTCACACTCGCTAGCTTTAGAGTTTGGGGTTGCGTATCCATAGTAACTTTTGAAGGGGGTGTGAAGTGTGAGAATGCCAGACTGGTTAAGGCCATAGGATGTACTGAGCGGAGAGTACGGAAAGCTGTTATAGGGGTTATCATCGAGATTTTAAGTTCAACTTGATACTCGAGTTTGAATAGAGAGATAGAACTATCTTGCCCAGCGACAGCAATAACGAACTGAGTGTACCCTTGTAACTCATCCGGTGAGGTTGGTGGTGTAAGATTCGCAACTGCGATTCCGGTAGCTTTCTTAATCCGATCTGGTAGCCGGTAGGACTCTACGATGCGACATTTCCCGGTTCCACTAGGAGGTAAACGAAGGACTTGTAGTACTACACCTCCGGTGCTGTGAATATTTGTGAGCATCAATAGAAACTCCTTAGTTAACCATTTGAGACTACGAAACCGTGGCACCGTCGGTCTCTCCGGATCATTCGCAAATGGAGTCTGGTAGGTACAAGTTGGTTCATCTGCGCCCTTCGAGGTTGCCTTTCTGATATATACATCGTGTCGATTGCAGTATGCGATCATATACTCATCAGATCCCGTTTGTATGATATCGACATCCTCAATTTCCTTATCAGACGTAAAGGATGTTCTTGAGATTGGTAAAGATGTTGCAGATGTGTGAAAGAGGACAACTTCGGTCCCCTTCTCCACGCCATTTGTTACCGCTCCCAACTGGATCTGATTCGGGAATGGGCTCGATAAACGTGTCACCCTCTGGTATAGCTCCTTGTCGGTTCCTGCAAACAACGAAACTCTCGAGATTTCACTCATCTTTACGCCAGCCTTCGAAGACGTACTTTGTTTGGCAGGCGACTTCCCCTTACCCTTGGATGTAGAGGCTGGCTCAATCCCAAATATTCTGAAGTGTTCATTCTTCTCCTTCTTCGCACCTAGGGGATTCGAATTGACACCAGCAAATACTATGGTAGCCTTGCCTCTTTTCTGTCCAACAGCTAAACTTGTAACGTTGTCTTCGCTCTTGGGTAGCTCAAGTTCGCCTAGTTCTTCTAGCCTATCTGGATCTGATGTGTTCAACAGAGTCTGCCAGCTCGTTAGAATGAGAACAGCCAATCAATGATGGCTGACTTACGATTTTATTCCCAACCCCATTGCTGCCGGCGCCGCCCCCTCCTGCAACTATTAATCGCGATGAGTCGAGAGGATCAAAGTCGCAAGCGTACAATGGGTATGACAGCGTCTCTTTCGCGGTTGGAATGAGAGGTGCCATGATCTATGCCTCCGATATCTAATACAAGCAGGGCCAGGGGTCGATAGATATTATCACGGAGGTTATCCACAAGGAAGCGGGATTGTGGAGGTTGGTGAGTGTAGACGTCAACCTGTCCTGTAAATATGAAGGCAAGGCTAGAGCTTGGTGCTCCTGGCAACATGATTGGCTAGGTACGACTGACGCCCAAGCTCTTGGAATGCTTGACATTGGACCCCTCTAGGCCTTGCCGAGGAACATGTGGATATAGGTAATCTGCATTTGCCATAAAACAATTCCATTACTGCTTTTCCACATCGACAAGACATCATCATCGTTCAAGACCGCCCAAGGGTCGTTGGATATTCACGTACTCAGATATTCATCCGACAAGATTAAATCAACTCACTCACTCACGTCACATCATTTCCAGGTTACTTGTTTAAATGGTACTGATTTATTTTATGAAGGTCTACCCGGTGCCAGTCACCATCTCCGATAGCCATCTAAAACCATAATCCTCGCTCGCTCTGAGGTATTTGGTAGACCCGGTATCAATATTGCGCTCAGAAACAAAGAACTTGCGAATCTAGTCCACTATAGCCGTCGGAAAAGCTGTCGCTAGAGAGACAGTTTTATTCCCATAAATTCATCCTGGTGCAGGTTTTCCAGGTAAAGAGTAAACACCCATTTGCATCAAAAAAAAATTATACCCCCAATGCGCCATGTCATGTAGGTCATTATCTGAACCAACATGAGAAATGCAAAATAGACTCCTAAATTATAGCCGCCAACAAGGCGGTTATCAGCTTCGTTGTCTATTCTTTATTTCCCATTTCTGCGGAAAGCTAGCAGGTCGGCCAAGCTCTCAAGTGGGCAACCATGCTTGAGAAATTCGTGCTGCAGGAGTTCTTGAGCTGAGGCTCTGCTTCTGATATCAACGCACAGGCAGACCGACAAGAATGCCTTCAATTCCTTGCTGAGTTTCTCGGGTTTCTTCAGGCGGGGTGTTCCATTCGTGGCAATCAGATACAGGGCCTTCAGTGGCTCCTCGTTAAGGTATGGTGGCTCAGACTCAATCATCTCGATAGCCATGATACCCAAAGACCAAATATCGACCTTTGGGCCATATTCCTTTTGCTTGACAACCTCTGGGGCCATCCAATAAGGTGTACCAACCATGGTAGCACGTTTAGATTTTGACTCCGTGAGCTTCGCACAAAATCCAAAATCGGCTAGGAACTGTTAGTATGTTCTTAGGATAGGTAAGAGAAACACTTACTAATCTTCACATTACCACGAGCATCGAGAAGAACATTATCACTCTTAATATCACGGTGAATGATTTGCTGTTGGTGAAGATGGTCAAGACCACGACAAGTCTAGGCACATGGTTAGCGTTTTGTAAAGCAACAGTTCAGTTGGTATCCATACCTCAAGACATATAGTAGAAATCTGCTCTTCGGTAATATTGTTGTTGTTGTCAATAACGTCTGTCAAAGCACCTCCCTCCATGTATTCCATAACGACCCAAAGTTCGGTGAAGTTGTTGCGCAGAAAAGCATCAAGGAAATTGACGATGTTCTTATGCTTGCTGTCCTTCATGACCATAATCTCATTAACAATAAGCTCCTTTCGTGGTTGGTGGGCCAAGTCCATTTGCTTAATCGCAACTTGCGCCTTACTACCTTGTTGACGAATAACTTCCTGAGCGATAGGCGAGTAAGGGTTTTCTTTGACCTTGGCCACATATACTGACCCTGAGGCACCCTGACCGATCTTCTTTTGCTTAGAGTATGAGAGGTTTGGGTCATCTTTAGATACAGCTTCCTTCAGCTTTACCATGACCTCGCTTTCTGTCAATGTAGACATGCGTACATCATTCTTACGCTCTGGTGGTGGCTTTGAAGTTAGTGCCAGTTCAGCAGCCTTGACTGCATCACTTTGGCTATTACCTCCTGCAGGCTGTTTATTCGCAACATTAAGAGGCTTGACCTGATTGACTGGCGCAGGAAGACGGGACGCAGGTGATTGTTGCGGTTGAGCAGGACGAGCCGCTTGTTGAGTGCCATTGGAGCCGTTTTGGTAACGTGGATCCTGGGCGCGTTGACCATTTGGACTGTTTTGAGCGGGAGAACGGATTTGTTCGCGAGGTACAGAAGAAGAACTTTGCTGGGTGTTGATGGGTGGTCGGGACTGATTACTTGGGGTGGGAGCGGATGGGGCTTGTCTTTGGGTTCGTAGCGATGCAGGTGCCTGCCCTTGTTGGGGTTGACGAACTCCTGGTGCCGGGGGTGCAGCTCTCGAAGGATTATATCGATCAGTAGAAGCACCACCTCCGTACCCACCAATTTCTTGTTGTGCCATGGTTGGTCGAGTTTTGGGTAAAGATGCGTTGTAAGCCTCCATATCCCTCCTGTTTTGCTCCTCCATTTCTCGTTGACGTTGGAGATCAAGCTGCCTCTGCCGTTCACGCTCACGCTCCCGAGTTTCGGGATCAACATAGTTTGAAGCCATCCGCTGCATCTGCTCGCGCTGCTGTTGCTGTTGTTGGCTTTCCGGCGGGGTTGGTCGTCTGGGTGCATTCATACTACTAGGAGAAGCAGACTGAGATTGGCCATAACTGTTATTACGTTGTTGGTTTTGGATGGGACGAGGTGGAGCAATACTGCTTCCTACCCCATAACCCAATTGCTTGTTTTGATTTGATGTGACCGGTGGAGTAGGAGTTAAACTAGGATATTGGTTGGGGTTCTGAGCCCTCTTAGTGATATCAGAATAAAACTCCAAAACCTCGAAGACAGCTTGAGGGTTACGCTCATAGTCTTCCTTAGTGATTGCCGACGAATTGAGCAGCTTAGACCACTCGGGAGGTAGTCCAACAAACTCTCCAGTCTGTGGGTCAAAACCAACATGAACGGAGTGGGCAAAATTGGTTGGGTTGCTGACACCTCCCATGCCTGGGCATCGTGCGTAAATGAAATCAATCCACTCGTACAAATCATCATCACCCTTAACTTTTATCTGAAGCGTCTTAGAGAGACCGTTTCCATCATCGTCTCCTGGATTATTAGACGATCCATTTAGGGCGCGCTTGATCTCAAATATAGTACCAGCGGCCTCGACACGGGAAACACCTAATACGTCCTTAAGAACAATTTGATAAGCGATCTTGCCTCCTTCAGTCTTGTGGAAATCAAGCGCCTCTTTACGAAGAATAAGCCACTTCTGCTTCCATGGACTAATGAAGTTCTTCCCCTCCTTTACACTTGCCCAGCCTTCTTTGATAATCGCAACCCCTCCTTGACCATCCATCATATTAGTATTTTGCCGAGCCAAAGGAAGGGAAACGGTCGAGCCAGTGTATGTAGACGTCGCAGTTCGAGTGATTGGTGATATACTCATCTGCGCCATGTTTCCTGGTAAATTTGCAGTAGAGGGGGTGAGAGCAAGTCGAGGGCGTTCGTTTGGTGGGCGAGGGGCAGGGCCTGGGTTCATGAACTGGCCTGGTGCGTATATGCTGTCAAACCATGATAATTAGCCATTGAACAAAGTGTACGTGCACTCTCAAGAGAGTATTTGCAGAATTATATTCGATTGCTCAACCATGAATGCAATTGACAATAGACAGTAATTGTTGTGCCTCTGGAAGAGGCTACAGAGGCAATGTGATTCAGGGGTTGCCTCTCGCAACCTCATTTGTAAGAAGTGGCCTTTGCCTTCAGGTCTGAATAAAATGCAGGCTCACCTATTCTGTGAAGCCATTTTGGCTGATTCCCAGTCTCGAGACTGCTACTAATTGCGTTTTGTGCAGCGAAAGCGTGCGTGCAGACGTAGTTACGGCGGGGTATTGGAGAAGAAAAGAGCCAACTGCTCTTAATACACTGGTTAGATTCTTGTGATAGATCTTCCACGCAGACAGAACATACACGGTATTTTGCGGTTCCTTGGGCGCAGAAGCAGATCGACTCGTGAGGCTCGGGTTGGGCCGCCTGGAGGAGCTTCACCGTGCCTCCAGGGAAACTCTAAATTGGTAGCACAGAAGCCAGGGATGCAAGTATTTCCAGGGCAAATGCGGCGACGGGCGTGGGTGTTGATCAGAGCACCGGCGCACGGCGTAGTCGGGCAGTCTGAAGAGGGAAATGTAGGATTTAAGGCGGTTTGACAGACTTGCTGTTGAGGTTGATGCCCTGGAGTTGAAGTTGATGTTGTAAGTTGGGGAGTGGGAGTGGGGCAATCTCCTGCTAGCGCCGATTATGAGCGGCTCAGAAGACTGATCCACCCCATAAAGACCTTTGCCAAACTTTAGTGGAAGATCTATTTCAACTTGATCCCAGCTTATTGAGAGATAACTCTTGTTCTTTGCTTTTCAATTATTCGATAGGCGAACTTCAGGTCGACGATACATTAGTCTTTAACATTAGATAACAACAAGGATTAGTATGATATGTCCGTGGATCTGCTTCAATTCATGTTGCTCACAGCCAGAAGGTCCGAGATTCTCTTCAGGGCTCGATCTAAGACGAAACGAGAGACTGGATTATATTAAGACATAGTGGCATCGCCTAGCCGAGGGTCAGCCTTTTATCTATTTCATATCCAACAAAGCAAACTCGCAACCCTCGTCTGTCCCATTTGGAAGCTTTGACATCCAAAGTCGCAGTTGGGTTTTGACATCTAGTGCCTCATCTGTATGGGCCTGGTTTCAGCCTTGAGAGAAGCGAACCCCTATTATTATCTAGGATCAAAATTGGCCCTTTCTGATATTACCCGCCCATCGTCTGACTGGTTGGCAATAGCGCTTGCCACCTTGGAACCGCGAACTACTTGATCCTTTGTTTCAACTGTAACTAGATGACGTGCAGACGTTTCCAATCATCCGGAAACTCGCCGCAGTAATACATCTTCTACAATTGCGATTACCGATCATGCCAGAGACTGTCGCTTCTTGTAGTATGCTAGTGTGTTTCTTACTGGCTGCCCTTGACAGGCATTTCATTTCAATTGACCATCCTGTGCTGAGGCTGTTCTGTTTCTTCTCTTCCGAAAAGGACAAAGGCTGCAACGGTTGCTGTTTGGGAACGCCGCTCATTGATACCAATTTCATAGCCTTATTAAAGTCGACGGGCATTAGATGCTTTAAGTAACTAGAGTGATAGCCTCGTCAAGATGCTACACCTAAAAGTATTAGTCATCTAAATCAATTTTTCTTGAGAGGATGTTCAATATATCATCAACATAGCCGAGTCGGTTGACCTACCATGGACTGTACTAAATAAATGATTGTCACCGTTCTAAGAAAGCCTTGCTGCTGCCTTGAATTGCCCACTTGTACACATTCTGGTTGGTGTACTTATCACAAAGGCTACATATAACTCTATCTAAGCTTCAATTTTTCAACTTTAACTCTATTTACATGCATCTCCTCCCACCTCGTATGGCTTAGCGAATAGGAATATCAACTTCTTGGCCCTCGACTGCAGAGATGTTAGTATATAGTACGTTGAAAATCATTGAATGTGGGGAACCGTGTTGCTTACATGCTGGCAAGTCTTTCTCAATGTCTGCCCAGACCTTCGTACCGTCAACCAGTGACTTGATAGCAGTCAAAATCTTGTCTGCATCTGCGCGCACTTGCTTCGTCGAGTCTCTGTCTCTCAGGGTGTACGTATCATCTGATACACTCTGGAAGTCGACTGTGATACCAAGGGGAGTGCCCAACTCGTCATTTCGGCTGTATCGTTTACCGATCGATGCGCCAGAATCATCAATCTTGCTTGAGACACCAAGCACACGGAGCTTATGAGATACTCTCTTTAGCAAAGGTTTGAAGCTCTCATGATTGGAGAGTGGAACCAAGAGTACTTTGGTGGGTGCAACTATAGGAGGGAAGGAAAGAACCTAGTTATCATTAGCTTTATATTAATATTCGCGACGACTGAAGCACGTACACCACGGGTCTCTGCTTGCTCATCAGCATTAGTGCGAGTCCAATAATTCTGCTCAAGTAGAGCATAGAGAATTCTGCCAAGTCCAAATGACGGCTCGATAACGTTAGGAGTGTATTCTCTCGTGTTTTGAACTCTCGTTCGGCGCTCGAGAGCAACGATGAGATCCTTCGAAATCTCAACTTTACCGTCTGCAACGCCTTCGACATTGACAATGATCTTGCCATCTGACTCGAGAGCTTTGGCGAGTGCCTCTCGCTCATCTTGCGGAATAGCTTGCACAGCCGCTTCGACAGTCTTGCCATCTTTCTTGAAAAATGGACCAAATTTCTTCTTATCCAACTCAATCACCCATTCTTCGTGGCTGATCGGTGTATCTAATCGCTCTCGTACCATAAGAGGTGCACCAGTCTTGTTCGCATGTACTGTAAGATCATATGCGCTTCTATCAGCACAGCCAACGCACTCAATCCAGCCGTAGCTAGTCTGTAACTCAGCATCCCAACAGTCGGCAGCATAATGAGCCATCTCATTAGCCATATGTTGTCTGAATCTGACTTTTGATTGATCAACACCAATTTTAGCCAAGAACAATTGAATGCGTGCTAGAAAGTATCCTAGAGTCTCGTTGTCTACGGTGCCATCTGCGACAGCTTTGCCAATTGCCACTTTTGAGACATCAGTTTTACCGGCTAACTGGGTGTGACGGTTTAAGAGGACAAGCTCTACGTCTTTGACCTCGTCGAAGCGTGTGTGCTTCTTTCCACCCTCAGGATCAACATAATGCTCAATTTCGGCCATCAAAAACTCGCGGACCCGTATCAGGCCAGCACGTGGTGAAATTTCATTTCTGAAAGATTTACCAATCGATGCAGATGCGAAAGGCATCTGTTGTTGATTGAATTCTAGAAGCTTTGCAAAGTTGAGGAACTGGCCTTGAGCGGTTTCAGGTCTGAGATAGCCAGGCATATTGCTGCTTGGGCCGATCGATGCTTGAAACATGAGGTTGAATTCAACAGGAGGCAAAGGCTCGACACCAGTATCTGGGTTCTTCAGCTCGTACTTCTTGATTAAATTACCAAGTTCTTCGCCGTTATAGTTGTCAATCTGCGATAGTCAGGACACAGTAATATTGTAATTTCTTCAGCAAACATGATACTCACTCTTGCAAGAACTTCCTCGTACTCCTGAACAACAGCATCATCCAGCTTGATGGCCTCCACGCCCTTGACCTTGCGCTTCTTCTTTTTTGGATCAACCTCCTTCTCTTCTACCTTAACACCTCGGGCATCCTTGTCACCCTTTAATCGTGCTTCAAGAACTTGTTCTACAAAGTGGTCTGCTCTCATGATGTCGCCATTTTTAGGGTCCTTGCACATCCAATCGGCAAACTTGTCCACATGGCCACTTGTTTTGAGAACTTCAGCTGGAGTCAATGCCGTACAATCCACCTCCAGCATATCTTCCTCGAGAATGAAGTGTTTCCGCCATAAGTCCACAATGTTGTTAAGAAGGGCACAGCCAGGAGGGCCATAATCATAAAGGCCAGCGACGCCGCCGTATATTTCGAAAGAAGGAGTATAGAACATGCGGCGTCTCAGCATAGAATCCAGGGTTGGCCTGTCAAAAGGCTGGCCCTTCAAAGTTGTGGTCGCCATCTGGGCGGGTGAAGCTCGAGTGTTTATTTGAATTTGAAAGTTGGTCTTGGTACTTGTTGTGAAGGTTCGAGTTGTCAAATGCGGGGAAATTTTGCAATGTCTGAGAGTTCGAGTGAAGGTAGATATGAGGGTCATTCGAGTTATATCCTTCAATTCAGATGACAAGACTTTATCAGGCAATTAGAAGTTTTGGCTTATTTGTGACTCTAAATTCCAAAGTGCAGCCTCGCGGCGTGGCTTTAGCGGGATGTGGGGCGTAATAATAGCGAGAGCCCCTCAATGCGGCCGCATGTCAAGAAAAAAGTTGAACTTCATAGTGAGGGCGGATGACTTTTTGAGACATCATATACAACAATGGTGTCAAAAAGAGTTAAACCTTCAGCCAAGGCTTCGCTGCCATTCAAGGTGGATAATAAGTTCAAACGAAAGGACCTGCACGTCAAACAAAAGAAAGCTCGTGACAGTCTGCGTAGAGATGAACGGTTCAAGCGGAAACGAGAAGAAGATCGAGATCCAGAGTTGAAGAGAGAACGACTGGCAAAGAACATACCTCAGACAATCGAGCGGAAACGTGTATGGGACGATGTCGAAGGTGATGGGCTAAATGTGAGTGTCGATTTGGAACAATTGAAGCGAAGGCGCATAGAAGAAGAGGAAGCAGCCGAGCAGGAACCACTGGAGGAAGAGGAGGAAGATGATGTCGACAGTATGCTAGACTCGGAGTCAGAGGGAGAATCGGATTCAGAAAAGCGACGGCGACCAAGAGCTATGTCGGATGCGCCTTCAGTAGCGGCATCTGTTGCGTTCTCAACAACTAGCACAAAACTAGACGACCTCACTCCTGCCTCACTATCTCTCAAATTTCCTCAGCTATTCTCGGATGAGGCCCCTCCAACACCCAAAGTCCTTCTTACAACCTCTCTCAATTCTACTCTCCATAACGAGGCCCACCTTCTATGTACTCTTTTCCCAAACAGCACATACATACCTCGCTCTGCCCATCGATATGGCCATAAATTCTCCCTTCGAGAGATCTCAAAGTTCGCGACGAACCGAGAATACACCTCCGTAGTCCTCTTGAAAGAGGATGCGAAAAAGCCTACAGGTCTTACGATCGTCCATTTACCCCATGGCCCAACTTGCCATTTCTCTATAGCAAACTGGGTTGAAGGAAAGAAGTTACCGGGACACGGAAATCCCACCAACCACTATCCCGAGTTGATTCTCAACAACTTCAGAACACCGCTAGGTCTGTTGACCGCTAGACTATTTCTCACATTATTCCCACCTCAACCAGAGTTGCAGGGCAGGCAGGTAGTCACGTTGCATAACCAGCGTGATTACATCTTTGTGAGAAAACATCGATATGTGTTCCGAGACAAGAAGGAGACGGAGAAAAGCGTGATTGGACCAGATGGAAAGCCTGTGGAAGGTGTTGAAGGCATCCGTGCGGGGTTACAGGAATTAGGACCCAGATTCACGTTGAAATTGCGGAGAGTGGATAAAGGAGTTGGTCGGGCAGGAAGCGAAGGTGACGATGCGGTACAATGGCAGTGGAAAGCTCACATGGAGAAACAAAGGACAAGGTTCAACTTGTAATTTTTGTATGTGTGTTATGTTACATCCAACTTTGAGTAAATACCCAGCTGTCGCTTTGCTACATTTTGTTTTCGAAAGAGATCCGATCTACATTGTGACAAATGGTATCTCAACCCAATCTAGGTTCATCTATTGTGCCCAACCGTGACGCCATCGCTCCCAAAAAAAACAGATTTAACATGAAACAAAAGTCGTAGGCATTCGTCGATACCTCTCCATGACATGCTTACGCAGAGCAGTAGTCATAACTACTGTACCCACTCCCCTCAACCCATTCCGTCATCTTCTCCAAGTTCGTAGGGTCAATGTCACGATTGCTCTTTAAGAATATTGTCTCATAAGGGTGAACATTGGTGCCGAAATACGCATGATCCGTCAACACATCCCCGTTGCGCGAAGTATCACATTCCTCCTCGTACTTCTCGGAGCTGTGGTAGGCGTTCATCATCACATCCAACTTGTAGCCAGCGGCTTTGATGACGGCGGAAGCCCCAACCTCAGCGGAGACGGCGCTGTTCCAACCGTCGAAGCAAGTGTTGATACCGGGGTGGAGATGGGGAAATAGATACGCGGCAGTGGGGATGGGGGTTTGGATGACTTTGGCGGAGATTTCGGCGCTGGGGAAGAGGAGGGTTTCAAGGCCGATTAGGTCAGTGGCCCAGATCATGGATTGGACGTGGAAAGTTGGCCAGCAGTTTGCTGTCATTCCGACAAGCTTATTAGAGTTAGTTCACTGTATTGCCGTATTGAAATGGTTGAGAGGTAATGGAAAACACACCTTTACTTCGTCCGTGATCTTGTTGAGGTACCGATCACTCCAACATGATTCTGCCCAGTATGGCATGAATGGTCCTCGAATGGAAGCATTCAACATAATGAACTTTTTATATTTCTTATACAAATCCTTCTTGGTCAGAATTTCAGCGTAGGCACCAAGATCGTAACACTCGTTCTTGCGTTCAACAACCCTGATATTACCGGCTCTTGGAATTAAGGACGTATCATTCGATTTTCCATTAACGATGAATATAAAGTCAGCGGCGTCATGAAGACCATGGGCGATGAAGAACTTTAGATTGGTTCTCGCTGAGTCGGTTTCTGAATATGCATAAAGGATAAGTGGTCTGTCCTTGGCTGGAACAGAGATTTCCCCCCCAGCGGGCTGAGCCTGTATCGCTGAGACTGGCTGGGAGTCATCTATTACAACTGAAGGTGCTGGTGTTGCTGGTGCTGGAACTTTAGCTGGAACTGCATCTAAATCCATGTGTGGTACTATTGGAGAAGATATCTTGGCTTCTAGATTGCTCAATGGACGATGATCCATCTCATCCTACATACTACATTAACGCTGAGCAAGCAAAAAGGGCATTTCAACATACTGTAACGCGAGACGTCGAATGGTGCATATCCAGTGTCCACAGTGACCAAAGTATGACTAGAAACATAAGGGCACCGACAAGTGGCGCTTTAGGGGATAACTTGTTGTACGACATCTTGCTATAGAAAATCTTTCTCCAGATCCAAGCAGCGACTGATCGAAAATAACTAATAGTGAAGAGGCCTCTCTTTTGGAGAGAAGGACTTTGGGGCCTTCTATTAGTCTAGGATTTCACAGATTGCCCCGCGTCATCCCACCGATGGAACGGATATAGATGCTATATGAGACACCTCAAGGTTTGATCAAGGCTGAGGTCTATCGGAAACCGAGGGCGAGATCTATTGGCAAAATGCTATAGGCAACAAAGTACAAAATGACAGAAAGAAGAGTAGGAAAGACGTAACAAGAGAGAGGAACGGGAGAGATGCAAAGGGATCCATATCATAGCCTTCCTCTGTATATTTGGAAATCACAGAGTGGGGATCGAGGCACAGGTGTGCTAATTCGAGGGATCCCTTCGCAGATCCCAAGAAGAGAAGGGCATTGGCATATCTGCAGAGCCACATTACTGAGATAAAGACCCATGCAACGTCAGGAAGGCTTCTTCTAGCGGGCCGTTAACATTGTACCTTGTATCCCACTACAGTATCTACGCCTGTGCGTAAACCAGTATAGATTACGCGACTCACCGACCGTGATTCGTGGCCCCGGTAGTCTGGTACGCGGCCTCATGTGTCCAGGGTGTTGTGTACGCAAGTCTTCAAGGTCATGTATAACGTTGTATATTGCCCAGTGCAAAACTCTTCAACATTCAGAGCCTGCAATACAGCATATGGGAATTTCAGATCTCAAGATGGCTCTGATTAACTCGAGGAAGATGACGAAGAAGTTAACATGACTAGCACGTATCAATCTTTAGGTTCCGCTAACAGCACAAGTCTATGTGAGCGAGTGCCTCAAAAACGTGTGCGCGCGGCAACAAAGTCTGCTCCATCAGCAGTATCAGTACTCGGATTATACCGCAAATAGTGAGCAAGTATAGTAGCAGTAGTAGGGTGAAAACCCGGGAAGAAAAAGTTAACCTTTTCTCAGGTACCGCGGTTCGAAGCTGCAGGAGGAACTACATGGAGGCCACACATACACGAATCGTTTGGTGTAGTGTGGTGGAGAAGGGAAAACACTAGTCCAGTTCCTTTTGAGCGCCGGACACAGGCCATGTCAATACTTCCAGTATTAAATTAGCATCTCTACTTAGCAACATGACAGAAGCACGGCTCAATGACTTCCTGTGGAGGACTTCCCAAAATAACGAGTAATGATGGACGCAGTGTCGTCTGTCGTCTGTCGCCTGTCGTCTGTCGCTCGTCAAAAAGTCTAAAAGGAGCGTGGCATGCGGCTCCTCAGCTTACCATCAGCCAGTCTCATCCATCACGACTACCACCACTACTACTATACGGTTGACCCAACCATCACCTCAGCTATTTCGACCTACCGCAGTCTACCGCAACCCACTCGAAATCCGTCGTATTTTTAACAATGAGTTTATTACCACTATTTTGCGGGAAGAGATGTTGTGCTCAGCATCGGGTCAAAATACAAGATTGCGACCCCAGCTTCGTTTGAAATTCGTTGTGGTCAGTGGCCGGCGATCTGCCGGCGATCTGCCCTCGCTGCGACAGACACAAGCCCTATAAGAAACAGAACGGTGCTTTCTTATTTTGCTTTGCTTCATCATTGAAACAATTTACGTAGAGGTCGACCTCGCTTGTTGCCAACACGAAACGGCGCTCAGGCGAAACGAGCGTCCCAAGGCACACATAAACCTGAGTGAAACTTAGAACCCTTTGCATCACACCATGATCATCATCTTCAGCCTCAGCCGTTCGCCACCTAGCAGATTTTAGGTGGGGGTTTCAAGTGACCTTTGTGCTTATCATAGGGCCGGACGCGTAAGAACCATCTACCGAGATTGCTATAAATATTTCTTTTCATTATTTCATACCAGCACAGCCGCCAGCCAGCCAGCCACCGTGAGATGAGCTTCAGCAAGAATCAGAGAACAGGAACAGGACGGAAAGGCTAAGGAAATTGAATGTCCCCGCTTTCTCCGAGGGTGGATACTACAGTCTCGTATACTGAACTCAAGTACGAGCTTGCAATGTCTACACGCTGTAGGCTTGCGAAGTAAGTAAATGCTGCTACTAGTATGACATAGTCTTTTCTGGCAGCACACTACAGTACCATTTATGGCCTACCGTGCTTTGGTCAAGTCGGTTGCTTGGTATAGACCAGCGTTACCAACTTAGATCCATTCGTGAATTATACTTTGGCAAGTGGAAATTGGGAAACATCTGCATGCAAAATCATAGTGTCGTGATGAAATCGATTGCGCACTTCGATCTCGGTTCGAGTCTTTCCAATCTTGTGATTCCCGCCGGCGAAGAGCTTGGTCGGTCATCTCTGGAAAAGCAAGGACACCACCGGTTGATATTCAAATCTTAAAATAACTAATAATAGGTATGAAATTTATTAACATTGTAAATTTTTGGAGTTTCCCGCGACGCCAGGATTATTCCTTGGCTGACTATTTCAATCAAGAAGATATACTCCGAGATCAATTCCGGTCTTATCAACTATCGCCACCATATCATTTCCCCAGCTTAGTGCAATAGTGACACCAATGATAGCAAAAAAGTGTTCCAGAAAGAGGAACGCCAGCCTGCGTAACTACTAGATTACTTTATCCGAAATCCTAATGTAGGGAGATGGGAAGAGTCCTGTCTTTCCCATATATGATCCGTGGAACCAGTCCCCGTTTACATCTTTACACTCTCGGAGTTCAGCGCCTTTAGGGAAGAGTAGCTCGTCATGCTCGGCTGGATACCAACTCCATACTGCTAACGCTTTCATGCCAACTCCTCCAGAGGGAGGAAAGTTCCTTTCAATTACCAGATCTGGAGAGGAAGTTGGAGATGTCTTCATGACATCCGAAGTAACCAGTCTGACATGCGAGCCGTCGTTATCGGCATGCTTTCCATCACCCCAACTCCAAAGCTGTAAGTCACCACCAGAAGGATCTTGGACACTGCTTTGCTTTTGGCTCAACCCCCGTCCTCCTACAATATCTTGCACGATAACACGACACTCTCCACCATGACTGGAATCGAAACTGAGAACTGCCATGCGATGGCCCTGCAAACAACGTCGCCAGCCGTTAGGCCCATTCTCGGCACTGATGCGACGAGACGACATAAGTTTGGAGTAGCAAGTGCTGCATACATCGTAGTCCCCAGGAGGACTATTTGCTATCTTGCTCACGCATGAAAAGCAATGATACCGACTTGCAGAAGGTTGTATAGGATAGCGGCAGATGTCACATCTTGTGTCAAAAGTCAGAGGCTTGAAGTTCCCTACACCTGTAGCTCCTGGCCCGGTAAGTATTCTCGCCGACGCGGGTATCTCTTGAGCCGACACTGGCGTGTGTGGAGGGGAATTGGACTCGGATGGCTTATACGTGAGGGGTAGTAGAGGATGTGTACAGGATTTCCCTTGATTCACACAGTCATTACAAAAGCCCCAGTCCCCTTCATTACATGCTTCACAACGCCAATAGCACTGGTTTGCCCATGCCAGACAATTTGCGCAGAAAGCACCACTTTGTAGGCGATTTTGTGGATCATCGTTCGTAAGGGTTTTCCGTCCGTCAGCACCACCAGGTGTTACTTTTGGCGGAATATAACGACTCGCTGTGAGCATATGAGGCTTTTCCGCGTTTGGTTGGAGCTCTCCTGACGAAGTTCGAGCATCCCAGTTCCTCCAAGCTGCGTAGCCAAATCCAAACCAGTGAAGACAGCCTCTGCCAGCTCGATAACAAGATAGACAAATATTGTAATTGCCACCTGCACACTTCCCACAATTGTAATGTAATTCATACTCTATGTGAGATTTTGCACAACGAGCACATGTTATTGATGGCTCTGGATAGAGATGAGTGGGGCTTTTCGGAGTTGGAGATGATGAAGAAGTCGGGCGAGACGCATTGCCCATCGCTGTCGCTCTATCAGATAATGACATTCTTGAAGTATCAGGAACGCGAGGCGATAGAGGGCCTGGAACTAGGCCCCGATCTATCGTTGGTTCAGTAGGGGGGGCTAAGGAGGATACAGGAGGTACAACGATATCAGCGGGCGGTGGAGCACGTCTTCTGTTGGGAGCTGCGGTCGGTGCAAGTGATTGGGGTTGTTCAGACTGCATGGTAGTCGGGATTCTAGGACTAGCATTCGGTGTATGTGATGACTGCGAAGTCCTCCTAGGGCCTAGAGAAGGTTCAGGAGCTGGTAATTCTGCAAGACGTTGAACTGTCGGGTTTGTGCTGCTCCGAGTGCTCTCAGTCACCAGAGGTCGTGACGAAGCAGAATGATATGACTGCGGCCTATTACTTAGATCTGTTTGTGACCTTGCTGCAGGCCTTGCGTCCAATTCTGCGGCAGGAACAGGAGCAGTAGCCCGCCGTCCACCACTGGTCGTCCGCCGCCGTCGCCTTGAGCCTTCGTCACTAGAATTGACGTCCAAATGAGTGGGATGGATAGTTCTCATTGATTGTGGCGGTCTACTTTGCTCTCCGCTTGCACTGGGAGATCTAGAATGAGTCCTTTGCCTCCTAGTAGTAGCTCGAATGCTTTCATCCCCAGAAGTTTCTCTTGATTCAGGCGCTGAACTATGTGTTCGTTGTCGTGCCGAGCTAATGCCACTTCGAGTACTGTTTCCGCTCCTCCTCGCTGCTTCCTGTCTTAAAATTTCATTCTGACGTCTCCTGAATGCTTCAGCTATCCTCTCACTAATTTGATCTTCCTGGTTAACATCGATATTTTCCAAATCTATTCCATCAAGTAGACCCTCCTCTCTGATTTGACGTAAGATTTCTTCTTCCATATCATGAGAGTCCAGGTCAGAAGAACTAATGAGAGATCGTAAAGATGATTGATGTTCAATTTGTCTTACTGCTTCTGACCTACTCCTCTCCTCGTGCCTTCGTCTGGCTTCATCGTCACTACGCCTGCGTCTCCGATCTGCGGTAGCAATTCCTTCTGGTCGTAACGTAATATCATCCCGTATTCTTCGTCGTTCTGACTCTGCTTCCCGGCGCCGTCTTCGTTCCCTATCCTCTCCGGTTCTTTGATCCCTACTATTATCTCTGCTCGACTGGGACCTGGAGCCCTGTGATCTGCTTCCATCCCTTCTCCTCTGTTCTCTACTTGGCTCAGCAGATCCTACTCCAGCTTCTCGCAGGCTTAGCGCTGTAACCTCATTAATCAACCTCCGGTCTTCATCCTCGATCCTCCGTTCCCGTAGGGACTTCTCCCTTTGTTCCACATTTATAAGCACAGTCTCGCCCGGTGTATATTTCTTCCTTATCTCTTCTTTCTCCTCAGCAGTCCGTACCTTGTCTGGATTTGCAGCAACGTACATGTCGAGCAAGGTGGTCACAGTCGCATTGTGCTTCGTGTCGCGCACCGGGTCGCGACATGATGGGCAAGTGTATGGTTTTGACGCAGCTCGCTGGCAGGTAAACCAGTCCTTTATACAGGACCCACAGAATGTATGAAGGCAATCGAGGAGCGTCAGTGGGCTTTCCAGAATCTCAACACATATCTGAAGAGCGTTAGTCGTGGTTGTCACAACTCGGGCAGGGAAAGAAACTGTATCCATAAAGTGCGGGGCACCTAGGCATTTGGACTTACACTGCACGTTAGCTCTTTTTCCAAATTCAAGAACCCTCTTCCAGTATTTTCAGACGTCTCCATTGCGAATTTGCGGTATTAGAGCATATTCAGGTGTCGTTGCCATTGAAGTGGGGAGTTTCTGGGCGGTGGACTAACGAACCAAAGTCTATGGATTGAAGTATAATTCTAAGCTGAAAGACGTTCCGAATGGCTCTCCACCAACGATCTATAATGGTCAATCGGGATACCAAAAATCCTGCGTAGAAATAGTAAGTCCTTCACATCATAGTTGGGGCAAATTTCATGGCCGTTACACCGTTCGTGATTACATGTACTATAGGAGATTTATTCTGCCCACTAAGCACATCAATACGAAGGATTACTGTATGGTATCTTGGAAGTTGGCATGTTTGGCCTAGATCAGACAGTGCTCAAACCGAAGGCCTGCCTTAAGCTGAGTAATATCTTCGTACACCTTCGCCCACTTTCCATGGCTTCGACCAATGTATTGAATAACGTGTTTACCGACAGCCTACATGGAATGGTTGGCTAGAATTACACTATATTGCTGCTGTGAGTGTGGGCTGAGCTATGTTCTTTTGTTTATACTACCAAAGTCTTGACTCATGGAATACTTAATCTTTGCCGGCTTTCTCGCTATGAACTTCTCGTTCGAAACTTGTAAACATTTGCCAATATGCATGTGAGAAAGAATATTTCACCAGCCTATAAAGTTCTTTGTGTATGTGAATTGAGCACGAAATTAGCATCTGCAGGTGATCTAGTAATTCATTCATTGGTAGAGGGTATCTTAAAAGTCTACAGAAGTAGGTATTACAGAGCACGTAACATCGTTTAGGAACAGTACCAGACAAGTTCCTGGTCCTCTGATATTTGAGAAAGACTGTTGTTGAGCAACCAATGGTGCCATTTCCATAATCGAGGTCTAGCCTCAGTAATAAACATTATCTATTTACACCCTCTCGCCGCCGCAATTTCTCTATTAGTTTAGCCACTATAACACGTTAGTCAAGTTTCTCATTTCAAAAGGTCGAAACTCACCGCCCAGCTGGCTTTTGTTCTACCTAATTCTTCGTCCGCCAAGGTAGTGAACATCTTCATGCTTAGATCCAAGTCTGCTCATTCATATTAGACTTATGACAGGAATTGCATGCATTATAAGAATACTGACCCTCTGCAGCACAAGCCTCACACCGATCCACCACCGTTACATCCACACTACGAGTGCGGCCGCCATTAGGCCTTGTGATTCTGATCTTCTTTCCACACAGCGGGTTGTGATTGGAATTCCCATCGACCATCGCAGCTTGAAATATAATATAAGAAACAGCACAGATAGCCTGTGTAGAAGTGTTTTGAAAGCCACATGCGCCATACCCTGGGTCTGGGCTATAGAATGTGATGTCTCCAGTGAAGGTTGCAGTGTTGGAAGGGAGGGGTAGGTTTTTGGCTTCCGACTTTGATCTAGATTGTTGAAGTTAGTCCTGGAGCAGGCTCTATATTAGGGCCTGAACTAGTAAGAAGATCGCAGCTGAAGCCTTCTGTATAGATGGGATTGGAGAAATAAGAAAGGTAGTCGAAGAGGAGACGTAGCATTCCAAGCCGATAATCAAGAGGGTGGACTAGACAACAAATACAGTGCTACCACAACGAAATAGACTCGAAAACTAGAAAGGCCGTGGTGTAACTATATCCAAATTCACATACCCTTTACGAGTCAAGCCCACAGCAAGACCAATAATCAAAACCAAAAGAAGTAAGACAGCGACTCCAATTATGATGCGATTCCGTTTTTGGTGTCGGCGACCATTCTTTGCGGTTTCTTCATTTCCGGCAGGTGTGTCTTTTGTTGCTGTAAGAGAAGTAAAGGGGTTCTTTTCCCAAATAGACTTTGTAGGCTTCGTCCCGTCGCCATGAAAGAGGTTTGAGAAAGTATGTTGCTTGGATAACAGAGACTTGAAGGCAGATTGCTTAGGGGGAACAGCTCCAGTTTCCCACTGGATATCTTGACTTTCTGCCATCGAGCAAAGGGTATAGCTGAAAACGAAGAGTCAACGCATTGATGAAGTTAGGATATAGGTAAAGACAGAACGCGCGATGCTAAAACAGGGATTTGAAGTGCAGTGGACAGTTGATGCAGTATGGATCGGAAATTGTTTAACCTTGATTTGAACCCCTGAAAGTCTGGAGAAGTGGGGCTCTTTATGGCTCGAACGCTTGCAATATATTTTACTTCCCCAGACACTCACTATATACTCACGTGATCAACTTGAAGAACAACTTCCTCATGTTATATAAGATCGACTCTCTCAAACAAATGAGCCAAACATGCTGGCGAGAATGAAAGCAAAGCACGTTGACCTTATATATCTACATATCTGTATAGCTGAATTGTGCATAATCTACGTTGGTGTTTTAAACATAAGCTTACATTCGCTGATACTCAACGATACGTGAATAGCTCATAACTACTTTTTCAGAGCTAAGCATTATCAACGGGCGCAATATGGTGACTTTCTTTTACTAACTACTGCCAGAGTAAGCAAGATTTCCTTCGAAGCGAGACTAAATAGAGCAGAGATCAAAAAGGTCAGATAATTTTCGGTAAATCGTATTTGATTGTTGGCAGTGTTAGTTATAAGAAGCCGGACAAATTACCATTCCTTCTTGAAGGGAGCTTGATGGAAGTGAATCAGCCTCTGTCAAAACTATCGCCTCAAAGTAAAGTGATCTTTAAATTGTCAATCCAAACCAAAGAAACAAGAAATCCCTTTCAACAGTCCCATTCAAACCCATCAGATATTCAAAAACTATTAGCGCTCATTTTGTGCGTCCCTTTCTCCGCAGCCTCAGTTCCATCCTTCTCGCCCTCGATCTTATACTCCACAGAACTAATTATGTCGGTATCTTCGTGAATTGTGGCCTCTATAAGTGTTTCCCGAGCTGGAAACAGCTTCCCAAGTACGGAGTAAATTAGAAACGCAGAAGTAAAACCCCAAATGTAAAACATTGCATACAGCTTGTCGGCGTCGCCGATCTTGCTCTTAAGGCTGGGAGTAACAGATGCTGCCCTGTAGCAAGTTAACTTCTTTCACAAGAGACATGTAGAGCTTGAACTTGCATTCCAGGTAAGTTCGGAACCAGTGAAATGACGAAAGCAACAACTGCCCGCCAATTCGTGCCTGCTTCATTGTAACGATATCTCCCCCTCGCGCGATACAGTGCAGGAACATCTATAGCTCGACTTTTGACGATCCAGAAATCAGCAGCCAGTATTGCCGCAATGGGAGCAAGAAAGGTTCCCAATCCTGCCATGAAGGAAAGTAAGCTGCTAGCCGAGTGGATAATCTTCCAAGGTACCATAATCCATCCGGCGGTTATCGTAGTAATAATGACTCCACGTCTAATATTGATGTATTTGGGGAACAAACTCATCATATCATTCGAGCAAGAAATGACATTGGCAGACAGATTTGTACCAATCTGTGCGACAACCCAAGAGAACCCAACGAAGAATGCGCCTGCACGACCAGAAGGACCATCCCATCGGGCTGCTAGTGCCAGCGGATCCCAGATGTATTCGCCATATACGACCATGGATGCCGAGGTGGAGATGATGCCAAAAAGACCCAGGACAAGTTGAATAAGCGGGAGGAATGGAACTTGCCAATAAACGCCTTGCTCTTTCTTGAGGTAGCGGGTAAAGTCTGGAATATTGGTTGCCATAGTAGCCCTATAAGTGTCAGGAAGTTACAGTATGATTCTGCACAGAGTCTTACCATCCGCCCGTGATACTACTCATGCTTGCTAATATCAACCAACTTCGATCCGCTCCGTAAACACCATACTCCTGATTCCAAATATCGCCGGATCCTCCCGCCTTCTTGCACATAGCTATCACCACCCCTACGGAAGATACCAGGACAACAACTATGTATTGTTAGTATTTATCACACGCATTTTCCACGAATTGCTACTTGCCAACTTTAAATTGGAAAAACCACATGAGCTTGTGAGGTGGCGTAAGGAGGATCGGAAACTGAACCGTCCAGAAAATGAAGTGGCTAACCATCTGCTGCGTCGTGATACCAACAGCCTCAGGGATAGTGTTGGGGATGTCAAGATACGATGGCCAAATCGCTCGAATCATCTGAGTCATAGCTGTAGATCCAGTATACGTCTGAATGGCGTGCCAAAATAGTGCAGTGATCATTCGAACAACAATTGCAAACCTTGAGAAGTACCAGCCGAAGCCTGATCGTGCCGCCACTGGATAAGGGACATGGAGGCGTGCCCCAATCATGCCATTGAGTACGAGTGGTACAGTGCAGCAAGTGCTTCCAAAGATGATGCAAACAATTGCCTCTCGCCTATATCCACATTGAGTAAAGAATTCATAGGCACAGGTCATCAAGTCTCACCATGTAAGTCCAACAGCCAGAATTGTGGCAGGAGCCATCCAGCTTTGAGCATTCATAGCATCCGAGAACCAGAATCCAAACATTGTAAAGGCGGTCCATGTTCGTCTTTCTAAAGGTACCACATCAAGATCGACGTTCGTCCTGGTTGAATCAGCACACACACGCCAAACAGCTAGATACTGGATGTACTGACCATGTACCTTCATCAGCAAAGGAGCTGGCTTCCTTTGGTAGAACCCAACCGCTTAGCTTTCCTTTGCCTCTGGCGCTATCTCTGGCCCTGGTTACTCGTTTGCGGATGAAGCTGGACATGTTCAAAAGCACTGGTTCATTGGTCGACTTGCAATATTTAATATCAATGAGATAAGTGCAGGCTCTATGATCCTTTAACTCTGTGCCAATAAATTGTTTGGAGTGTGTGATCGGATTGATGAACCCATCGTGGAAACATGACTGATATATACTCCTTCATGTTCCTACTGTCATAACATCTCCTATTCCTCTATCTATACCGTCGTGCAATTATCTCGATAATCGAGCTGATTGTAAGCCGGTAGAGTATGGCTCCTCACTAGCGAGGCCAGTGTGGAGAGAGACCGATGCTGTAAGAGAGCGGGGGCGACAACTCCATGCCATCGCTCGCCGTCGCGCCGGCGGTGGTGAGTGGGGTGTTTCTATGTCTTCCGCTAACTTTTCTTTCTTGTAGGTGGCATTCCACTGGTATCATTGGTGAAAACACCCCACTGCTATTTTGAGGCTTGATACACATCTTGGCTAGTGTCTAGTCACGATTGAAGCAAGTAGTGAACCTACAATCCTCACATAAGTAGGTCGCGTGAGGATGTAGTCAAAGTCCAGGAATTGGGAATAGATTCACTTGCTGCTGAGTGCTGCAGGGAAGGGGGTCTTGCGCAATGAGACTGTAATTGTTCTTTGTTCTGATACGTAGCGCTAGTCACATGTTATTGTTTTCTAGTCAATCCAAGATTGTTTGCTCGCACTCTATCTAGCTTGATTTGAGATCTCATGAACAGCTTTGAGCCGAGTTGCACGATATTGAGACGGCGTTCCAAGTTCAATGTTCCTTTCACAGACCGTTGCTCTCAACAATACGAACTACTTTTAAAATCTAAATACTTAGTCTGCACGACAATTTCCAATCACACTTCTAACAAAGAAGAAATGATGAGGCTGTCTACCTTCAGAAGGTAAAGGGTGTCGAATTATACTCTAGACAGGCTTGCTAATTACCAAAACAGATCATTCTTCCTATTTTTAAAGATAATACTTCATGAGAAAGTCTATAGAAAATATGCCAAGGTATTCTTTTCAAAGCCGAAAAGAGTTGCGATTTGTTCTCAAAGAAAATGTTCTAAAAAAAATCTCTCAAGTTTTGAAAGACCAAAACCTTGAAGGATGGCGCTTCAGTTGCCTAAGTCACCGTCAAACATTAACGAACGATAAGTCGTCTTAAGAACAGATTGGTGGACACCACTGGCTTTGATATGCAAATTCAAACAGTGAAGAGCTGTGTGGACGTCCAGAGTACAGAGGCAGAAGAAAAGTTCCACTACTAACAGAGCGAAAAGCACAGGAGAAGCAAATGAGATACTACTATAAGAATAAAATTGTAATTGAAGTTGGAGTTACAACAGCCAAGTAAAGAGAGCAGTGGTATTGAGGATAATTATAACTATGAAGCAGAAGGACGTTGTCAAGAAGAGAAAGATTTTGAGGAACTGGTAGTTGGGCCTACTTTTTACCAGGGCCCCGTCAGGAAACAGTTAGATCAATCTAATTACGCAAGGGAATTCAGCTATCGCTTTGAATAAATCGAAAATCCTTCTAGATCTGGGATGAGAGCTTGTTGGAGTTCGTGGGTGAGTGTAAGTAAGTAGTCATAAAGCATTCCCTCCAACCTTTACTATTCCGTCAAAGATATATGTGAACCAGACGATACTCAATTACAAAAGTTGTGTTAGGCCTAAATAATTTGATGTATTGACCCAAAGTGTCATGGGATAGCTAAGCAGAAACAAAGTTATCCCAGTGAGGATGACTAGCAACTCACAGATCAAATACACAGCATATTAAGTCACAACTTGTGCTCACTTAGTATTACTATCTCTACAGAGCAAATCGTAAGTTTGATTGCCATCCTATGTTTTCCCGGCTCCTTCTTGTCATTTCACAGCTCCACAAGAAAACTAGTTCCGAAGTGGATCTATGGTAAGCGAGGAGGAACTCAGGGGCATTTGCCAAGTACAAATTCCGAACAAATATTACACAACAGCAAGCAATTGAGATCCTCACCTATCAGTGAAGAAAATCATGACTCTCTACAGCATTACTTACCCTTTCAATAAACACCCATCTCTCAACAAGCTCAAATCTGTCAAATCCTGTATCATAGCAGTACACCACAAGTTAGTGTAAGAAATTAGACATCTCTAAATTGGCATAAGTACCGCCTTTTAGTTTAATAAGTCTCCGGTATCACAACTAATTTTATATATGTTGGTTCCCATAAGAAAGTCGCCGTGAAGAAAGAGTGAGATCAGCAATGTTGCATAGAATACACCATATATGACCTAGTTTGGAATAACATGCTTGTTCTCCCCCCTGATCAGAAAAGACTCTTCTTATTTAGCCATAGTCTTCCCTGCTTTTCAAGAAAAGCTTATTCGAGGCTCGCACCACTATACCTTACAATAGCTCATTGAGTCGACTTGCAGGATGAGCATAGCCAAGATCTGCACCTTATTCGAAAGTCGCACGAACATGCAATTTAAAGAAGAGGAAACGGCCACACAAACGACTTGATGAACGTAGATTAAGCGAGAGCATCTTTTTCGCGAGAAGGTTCCTACAGCCAGCCCGTGTAAGGATGTGTGAATTGACGGGCGGAAAATGAATATGAAAAAGGAAATGAAATGCCTTGATATCGATATCCTGAAATGGAAGTAAGATTTGGCATGTATTAGTATTTGGTATACCGTTTCCGTAAGAAATTGCCCTTCTCGTAGACAGTTGATTGAGTGGGAGATATGTTATATGACTTCTTGTAACGTGGCGACGAGAGGTTGTCCTGAGAAATGACAATTACTCTGCATAGTGAGTGGTTGCTATTATAGATGGAGGTGTCACCAAGGCCATGAAGTGTATAACCTGTCTCTAAGAAAAATCATCAAACTCCCCTGAAATTTATATTGAGATACGAACATCGATTTCAGCAAGCACTTCTGGTTGCTGATCAATCTTTCCCCCACTCTGCTATTAAAAATGTTTTGTGTTGGTGTGTCCCAATCACGCAATTGCATGGAATATTGGCTCAGAGCCTCGATGTCACGCTTACACGGCCCTTACTAATTTAGAAATGTCTTTTCTTAATTGTTTTAATATTTTCGATATATTTTCGATTTGCAATACTTCTTTTTGTTAATAGAAGACATAGATTTTAAAGATGCCATCGGCTGACCCACCAAATCTGAAGGTTGCTATTGTAGGAGGAGGCCCCGGCGGAAGTAAGTATTACACCTCGTTCTTCAAGCATTAAGTACCTCTATACTCCCAAAAGCTCAAGAACGTGACCACTGGTGTTTTTTAAACGTTTCCCCTCGGATAGGCTGGTTGACTTTTATCATGCAGTGAGTGCGGCAATAGCTCTCTCCGCACTACCAAATATCCAAGTAACCATATATGAACAAGCGCGTGAGCTTCGGGAGATTGGGGCTGGAATCCAGATAGGCTTCAATTGCTGGAAAGTGCTCGAGTTACTGGGAGCAGCAGATGGTGTCAGAGGTCACCGGATGATCGATACTTTATATCGGTAATGACAGTAACTACTTAGCGAGGGAGTATACTCTAGCTGATGTTACCTAGAAATGGAGTGAATGGAGATATTGTTAAAGAGTCACAGCAACCTCCAAGCTTACCGCTGAAGTATTATTCGTGTCGCGTTAGGAGGACTCGATTGCAATCTGCGCTGAAGGAGCAAGTCCCGGAGGGAATTATACAGCTTAATAAACGTCTAGCATCTCTCGAAGATCTCGAATATGGGAAGGCACGCCTTCATTTTGAAGACGGAACGCAGAGTACTGTCGATCTTGTTGTTGGTGGTGATGGGATACGCTCGGTCAGCTTGTGTACCTCTCTCGGAAGGATGTTCTAACCAGTGCTCAGGTTGTGAGAGACTTTACATTTCCAAATCATGGACTTCAATTTACAGGTACGTATGACGAGTGGTACTCTTTTCCAGAATGTTTACTTACATAGGTACTATAATCTGGAGGACTTTACTTCCTGCATCAGCTGTTTCTCAAGAAGTCAGAAGATGTACGCAATGGTGGTTTGGTCCTCCCGGACATGTCTACGTATCGCCTGTAGACGATAGTTCTGAAACAAATGAAGATGACCAAATGTTTGAGATATCCTGTAGGAATGTCATTGACCCAACGACATCAAAAGGCAAGCGATTTAGCTGGGGGATTCCAGCTACGAATGCACGCGTTCAGTCTCATTTTACGGTCAGTCTTGGTTCCATCATGTTCGCGGAATACCTCACCGATTGAAATTTACACAGGAATTTGATCCAAGAATCAGAAACACCTTGTCATTGGTCAGGGAGGGCCAGTGGAAGGAATTTTCTGCATTTGCAGGACCACGATTGAAAAAACTGACCGCATGGAATAAAGTAGTACTTATTGGAGATGCAAGTCACCCACTCTCAGGTATTTGTTCTGCTCTCCTTGACCTTTTTGCTTTGCTCAATGAAATAGGTGCTTTTGGGTCTGGTGCAGCGTTCGCTATGGAAGATGGTTATATTCTTGCTAGGGCACTAGAGTATACTCGTTCCTCTGGCCAACCAGTGGCAGCGGCACTCGAAATCTTCGACGCCATTCGCTCACCATACTATCTTCGCATGTACGAGCATCTGGATCAACAAAAGCAAAACTCCATCAAGGCGAAAACTTCTAATCCGAACCAGACGTTTGAGGAAGGCTTGAAGGTGAGACTTGCGGCGTTTGATGGAGGAGAAAGTATGAAATGGATTTATGGGAATAATATTGAAGAGGTTTGGGAATCTTATTTGAGGTTTTTGAACAAAGGGAAAGAATAAGTAAGGTGCCGCAGCGACCTTTATGGGCACCTGGCCGATGATTCTACCGAGATAGACGTTAGAACTTCTTCCTTCTTAGTCCACTCGAGCTGGCTGTAGATCGTACTCCTCCACCACTAGACCAATGCTATACCATATTATTAAATTGGCACACCATTGACATATATCTCTATTGGAAAGTTAGCCGATTTCTCTATTATAGCCAACCTAGACCATTAGAAAATCCAAGACACAAACTTACGTTACTGCAAGACGCTGAGCCTTGATAACCACGAGTTCCAGCACGGTATCGTATCCCACCTCGAATCTCTCCTCCTATGCCGACTCTTGTGTTTAGTTTCTACGATGATACCGAACTTCCGCATCTCCTGCACCATTGTCAGCACACTTCAGTCCATACCTAGAACATGACTTACCCAATTCGCAACCACACCCTCGCGGGACATTCCCACTTCAGCTCCCACACCAGCTGATCCAACAAGTTGTATCGACTCGGCGAATGCAGCCAGTGTTGTCGAAAGACAAACACTGACCATCACGAAAAACGCATCCCAGAAATTCATATTTGGGGGACAGGCGGGAGAAAGCTCCAGGCCTTTGTTTTTCTCAAAAGCTGGGAACAAGCATGACTTTATACTTTTGATTTTCTAGTGCACTGTGCATACTGTTTTGTGCATGCTCGCCCCATTGGGAAAATCCAGGGGGTTGGGCTGCATTGGGAAATGTTGAATGGCGGTGTGGCTTTGACGATACGACACCGCTCTCTAGATCAATTTCTTAATTGGAGGGCGGAATTCGGTACGGTCCGCCCGCAGAGTGGATGAAAGCCGCCTTTGTCCAAACGGATATGTGATTTATTCGTAAACTATGCAAGTAGTGGAATCGACTTGACAACACATTGCACTAGGATAGTATCGAGGTCGCGGATAACCACGTGGCGATACATACCGAGCTCATTCAACAATCGAGAGAAAGGTGGATTGGATTGCTAGATCGATAGATTCGAGATTGAATGTTAGTTTGGTGAACGGCTATTGGAATATCAGGAGGAAGGCGGATAACCTTACATCAACTCGGTACCAGATTACCCGACTTCTGTACACTCACAGCCCAGAAGGAGACTTAGGAAACTTAGAAAACGGAAAGCTAGGAGACCTAGGAGACTTATATAATAGATATGCGACTTTCGAAACCAATTTCTAATTAGTAGTCTTGATTCTTCTAATATCTCGCGGTTCTATATACTAAAGCCAAGCGAAATGTATTGTAAACTCATTTAGCTCAGCTCGGAGCCTGACTTGGCAAGAATCAGTTGATCGAGGCGACAATGTACAATAGATAGACAGTATAAACCCTCCAACAAGGAGCATCACTAAACGCCAATTGGTTGATATTATTCTCAAGCTCTGGACCTCTACTTACGGAGTTTTTTCAGCGTAAGCTCCCAGTCTAATTGGTTTAATCTAACCCCGAGACCTAAGCGAGCGCCTCTGAACGCCGTATGAGTCTTACCGACCTCCTCCCCCTTTTCCGTTCTCGCTTCCTGAAATACGCTCCAAGTAACAAATATAAAGACAGAAGAGCCAAATCTTACCGTACCAGACCATCTACAAAGCTGCAATGTTAGTTCGTCTCGAACCGCACAACCCAGCCTGGGCACTTGAATTTGCCAAGGTAAAAGCCTCGTTGGAAAACATTCTCTCTTCCGTGCCCGTCATCTCAATTGTTCATGTGGGCAGCACCTCTATCCCCAACCTCCTCGCAAAACCCGTTCTCGATATCGCCATTGTAGTTGCCCGTCCCGATGTCCCCGCAGCCTCTTCCGCCTTGGAGGCCGCAGGTTATGCAGGGCTCGGCGAACTTGGTGTTCCTGATCGTTGGTGCTTCAGACAGCCAGGATACGTTCAGGACAGCTACTTTGCCGAGGGTGGGAGTATGAAGCGCAATACATACGTAACGGTTGAGGGATGCAGGAATGTTAGGAATCATCTCGATTTAAAAAAGGTGCTGCTTGAGGACGAAAGCCTGCGAGATGAGTACGCAGCTAGGAAGAGGGATATAGTTGATGCGTGTGGAGAGGACGGTATTGGGTGGGATGAGTATTGTGCTAGGAAAACGGAGGTTATTCTGAAGATCTTGAGGAAAGCAGGGTGGAGTGACGAAGTGAGTTCCCTCAACTCCCAAAAGCTTCAGGGATTAGTTCATTCCATATCGTATAAGATTGCAAACATTTATCGAGATTGGTGTCACCCTGGGACGATACTAACAACTCCGTAGGAGTTGGAGGAAGTTCGAAAGCTGAACGAGTGAAGCTGCGGTTCGATCACCACGAAGCACTTCAGCGGACAACGATCTATGAGCGTTCGACAGACACGGCGATCCTCGCAACTTCATCTTACCAGACTTGTTTGTCTTCAATTGGGAATGTTCAAAATTTATTTTAGTTAAACTCAATGACAGTGAAGCGGAGGTGCGACCGTTCGAAGTAGACTGGAAAATACTCTCCAGCCTTCGATAGCGCCCCAGTTATTTGAACTGTTCTCTATTAACAGTTAGCGTTTAGCCCTTTTGCTCTCAGTGATAAATAGAATTCAAGGCCGACATGAAATTCTCCTAAACCCGAATTTGTTTTTGTAGAAATTGCACCTTGTCATACATGATAGCTAGCCCGCTGAGCCGCCACGATCTACACAAGCTCGCTGAGTTTGGGGACTTTCTCTACCAGGTACCGAACTATCCGTAACCTTATTATTATGCGACTCCCAAATCTCCATGTTACTCGCCTGATTTACGACGACGCACCGCGAGCGTGGCGCGGGGCACCAGCGTTTTGCTGGTGGATGCTGCCAATAATACCCTGAAACACGAATGCAGAAGTCGTGGTACTGTAGTCCGTCAGCACTGCTTCACTCCAAGCACAACCTATGACGTGGAGTGCTGAGCAATACTGCAAAGTGAATAATGAATACGGTGTACGGCGTGGCGTGCAATGCAAGTAGGATCGTACCTTGCAGATCTCCCACCAAGCCCCGCTTCGCCGAGTGGTGCCGTTCATTAAAGGTTAACCCCGTCATTAAAGGTTCGATGCCGGATGATATCCTGCCATATCTCTTTGATTTTCCTTTTCGTTTTCTTTCATTTCCTTTCGTTTCCTGGATAGCTAGTTGTTCTTCAATTGACCAACATGAGGTTCTTCGAGCTAGCTTTGGCTTCTGCTGCTACGTTTGTGCTCTGCGATTGTACACCAGGTTTGTATTCAGTACCAGGACATAACGTCACACACATGCTAATGTAACATAGCTGGTGTAGCATCAACATCTGTAGTAAAGCGAGCACTTCCAAATTCACCATCCGGCGGATACGCACCAGATGAAGTAACCTGTCCAGCAAATCGACCTACAATCAGAAGTGCCAGTGCGCTTTCACCAAGCGAAGTAACATGGCTGGAGGGAAGGAGAAAGGCAACAATTGCCCCTATGCGGGAATTTTTGATTCGCATGAACATAACTGGATTTGACGCGGGGGCATACATCGATAAACTCAAGGATAATGTCACTTCTCTACCCAACATTGGCTTTGCTGTCTCTGGAGGGGGATATCGAGCCTTGTAAGTCCGACGTTCCCGGAGACTTGTCTCGATTGTCAAATTTTAGGCCATCGGGTAAGCTAATTTCGGGATTGTTATCTATAGGATGAATGGCGCTGGTGTGCTTGCCGCCGCTGACAGTAGAACCGTCAACTCGACCGGCCCTGGCGGACTTGGTGGCCTTTTGCAAGCAAGTACATACGTCGCTGGTCTGTCTGGCGGTGGATGGCTTGTTGGTTCAATGTTCACAAACAATTTCAGCTCAGTCCAAACGTTACGCGATGGAAGCCCTGGATCATCGGTCTGGGAGTTCGGCAACAGCATAGTACAAGGGCCAGCCAAGAAGGGACTCTCTCTATTAAACACCGCAGACTATTTTAGCACCATCATCGATCAAGTGGACTCTAAGAGCGACGCTGGATTTAACAGAAGCATCACTGACTATTGGGGAAGAGCTCTTTCATACCAGCTAGTCAATGCCACTGATGGAGGACCAGCATACACGTTCTCTTCAATCGCACTTGATCCCAACTTCCAATCCGGAGCTATTCCTATGCCCATATTGGTTGCAGACAGCCGTGCTCCAGGATCAACCATAGTATCTCTAAACTCCACAGTATACGAGTTTAATCCATTTGAGCTCGGATCTTGGGACCCAACTACCTACGGTTTTGCTCCTTTAAGCTATGTAGGCTCAAACTTCTCCGGCGGTGTTATTCCTGACGGCGCAGAATGTAGACAAGGGTATGATCAAGTTGGCTACGTAATGGGAACTTCTTCTTCTCTTTTCAATACATTTCTTCTCAATATCAACAACACTGAGGTTCCAGATGTACTAAAGAATGTCCTCACTGGTGTTCTAGAGAAACTTGGTAGCGGAAACGATGATATTGCTCAATGGCAACCTAATCCATTTTACGGTTACAACAATGGAACGAACACAAACGCAGGATATCACGAATTAACACTAGTTGATGGTGGTGAAGATCTCCAAAACATCCCACTTTACCCTCTGGTTCAACCAAACCGTCACGTTGATATCATTTTTGCTGTTGATTCCTCTATGGACACGCCAAGTCAATGGCCAAATGGGACCGCTCTTGTCGCAACCTACGAGCGATCTCTTACCAAAATACAAAATGGAACAGCTTTTCCCAGCATTCCTGACGTGAACACCATCGTCAACCTAGGTCTCAATAGTCGCCCAACTTTCTTTGGTTGCGACGCAAAGAACATAACTGCTGGCGATGCTCCGCTTGTTGTCTATTTACCAAATTCACCATACGTCGCATTGTCCAATGTTTCGACATTTGACCCCAGCTACAACAACACGGAGCGTAATGCCATCATTCAAAATGGATACGATAGTTTCACTATGGGCAACGGCTCGCTTGACGCTTCTTGGAGTGCATGTATTGGCTGCGCTGTTCTGAGCAGAAGCTTCGATCGCACCAACACTCCTGTTCCTGACGTTTGTACGCAATGTTTCACTAAATATTGCTGGGACGGTAGGATTGACTCAAAAACACCCACGCCATACATGCCTAGCTTCAAGCTCACGCAATTGAGCCTTTTAGAAAACGGTGCAAGAGTTATGGGAGCATCAAGTGTGATCCTTACACTGGCGGTACTAGTTTCAGTGACCCTTCTTTAATGATTCCGAGTGTGGAAATGATTTGGTGACTTTGCGTTTATATGTAAATGGGATATACCCGGGTTATCGGCGTCCGAGCGAGGAAAAAGGAAAAGGGGCAGTATGGTTTGCTCTTTGGAGTTGCTATTGATGAATAAAAATACCAATGATAATTTAGTGGACACTGCTAAAATTCATACGTTTCCATTGACCTTCTACACATTCGCCAATGTGTTTCCTGGCTTTGACACCCACGTGTGAACAAAAATAAAAGGTCGCGAAATTGTCCAGGCATGTAATTACTCCTTTGTGCCGCTTATTATTTCGTATCTAAGGTAATTACCCTGGCATACTGTGCAACTTGGAGTTGAAGATTTTGAGCGGTGCCATCTCCATCTTGACCCAGTCTAGTTATCATTGATGTCTACACCAAGCCAATAAACAACCACAACGCCGGACCAACCTGATCACCTATCTCAAGCTAGCTCGGAGTTGACTCATCGCCCAGGAGTCTCTCGACCCTAACACCCAAGTTCATCCGGTGATTGTATGTACAAACCCCTTCTACAGGGCTAAGAAGAAAGTCGTAGGAGCTGAAGGAACCGCCAGACATGACATGAGGCATTTCTACGGCCCCAATAAACTCGAACCTCGCATGGAGATCACGGTGTGCAGGGTCAAATGTGTGGGGTTATACTTGTGGGGAGATCCTGTAGGAATGGTACCTTTTTCGTTCGCAAGTCCGAGTGGTTGGAAGCAGGCATCAGGTGAGGTCTCACACGGGGTAGCTCTATATCAGTAGCGAAGCTTGGGGGAGCGGTGGAACTTGTGGTCGGGAGGATCTGTATGCTAAGCTTGTTCGCCTGGTAGGGCTTTTCTTATGTGTTTTATTAGTAAGATGAGGTAGGTGAGTTCTTCTGGTAGGATTTTTGTGCCTGGATTAGCCGTGCTTATGAGCTTAGTGTTTTCATTGTATGACTATGAGAGTACGTAGTAAATGTGGAGATCGTGAGATGTGTAGGCGCTGGTGTTGTTGAGCGGGTTGATACCTGTCGAGACTTAGCGCCCCCCTGACAGCGGAAGCTATCAGGCCTTGCTGATAATACAAATTGTGATTCCGAATAATATTGTCCTGAGCTTTAGGCTTGTATGGAGGTAGATTTAACCAAAGTTAATCAAAAAATGGTCTTATGGTTTCGATGTAATGCGCAACAATTAAGAACACCTGAATTCTAAAGCCAAGAGAGATATAGGGAGGCACGAAACAAACATAGCTCTATAGGTTTTACTCCTGAAATTTCCATTGAGTTTACTAGAGCGTTCTTATTAGGAACAGCCAAGTGTGAAAACAAAGCTGTAGGGCGAGAATAGTAACATTTGAAATATCCGCGGCTGTTGGTGTTGCGTGTTGGTGTTGCAGTTGAGCGTCGCCCAGTTACTGCGCCGCTTGACCAGCCCCAGGAGTTAGAACAGCTTTCTATGGAGAACCGTTCAAATCGACATGCAACCTCAACTTTGACATAATGAAGAAGCCTCATGACCATCTACCCTCATCGCAACCTTCTTTACAACCTTCTCGTAATACTTGAGTCAATCCAAGCTACAGTAAGAAAATAAATAAATCAAAGTCTCCATCATCATATGTCACGAGGATTCAATCGCAGTCATTTCGTTGGGGTTTATGTTCCTTCCACTCCTTCCTGAGGTCATTCGCAATCCTCCCACCAACGAACAACTATCTACAGCCATTCGGAGCTTTCTATTCTCTAGAGGGATTCCGCCCCGATGCTTGTATCTAAACCCCGTCGGTCAGGCACAGGCGGACATGATAGGGGTTGCTAGCGGTCGAGCATCGTCTCAGCCTGTTTGGAGTTTCTCTCCCATGTGGCTTGGCGCAAGGCGCGGTCGACCAACCTCAACCTAAATATAAGCCTCGTTCATCCTCATCCTTCAACCTTTTTTTTTTCTTCAAACAATTCAATTAACAACTGTATCTTATACCAATGTCACCTACATCTTACAAAAGCATTAAGAACGTCGCCAACGTCGCCAAAGCAGTATTCCTGCCACGGAGAATTAGGAGCGGTAGTAAATCAAGCACAATCAGCACTAGTTCTAAGAGTAGCAAAAATGGCCGAGCAACTTCATGGTAACCAGCACAGGAGGGAAAGAAGCATACCGCAAATACGATTAGAAAGGCCTCTTCCAGCGCTGCCGTTACTGCCCACGCCGGTATCACCAATTGCGCCGAGGATCCGCATTCAAATACCTGAAGAATGGGAGCCATATCAGGATGAACCCTCAGAGGACGAGGCTGGAATTGAGGAGGGGATGATTGACATCAGAGATGCGGGTAGAAGGATACAACGGCGAGTAGAACCACAGCCCAATGGGCTTTTATCACCAGTTACGCCTAGAAGCTCGGTTAGAAGCCCGAGTCGAAGGCGGGCACCAGAATTTCAACCATATCGAGATGAACCGCGAGACATGAGCCTCTCCCCAAATACACCCACAATTGGCATATCTCAATGTCCCTCACTGGCATCCTCAAATTCTAGTCGGCGGTCCTCTGGTTCCACGCAAGCTGTGTCACCAATAGATTCAGAGGGGGAAGCAAACAAGCCTCCCGAGTACGAGCCGATGTATGATTATCTGCGGTCACGTCCCCCTCCTATACATTTTCGTACAAGTCCCAACTCGAATACTTTCCTCAGCCCAACTTCGCATCCTCAATCACCCGTCGAGTATGTTTCTTTCACAGATGAAGAACGTCCTTTCATCATCACGCTCTCACCGCTAAGCCCACATACCCGTGGTGAACCATTACCGCCGAGCTATGAAGAGCTGTTTCAACAATACAGGTGTCCGCAACAGCGAGACGAACTACAGGATATGGTACAAGAAATGAACACCAGAGGAGAACGGGCAGAAGACGTGGGTAAATTCTTGATTGGCATGCTTATTCTGGCACTTACGGTTATTGGGGTTGGAACAGCCTTCAATTGGGGAAAGCCGGGCGGTTGGTGACTCGATATATGACAGAGCAAGGAGGTTCTAGTGTGTACATAGGTCTATATGGAGGGTAGGATGGAATTGACGGAGTTTAACATGGAGTACTGTACGGAAGTACTATGGCATAGCGAATAGGTGGTCACTTAGACCTAGGGGATTTAGCAGGGACACAATTTGGATATTCATGATTATTCCACTTATATATACCAATAGATACATTTTCAATTACATATCTTTGCGCGAATAGCGAACCGCTTGTATCAGGTCATAAGCTTCACTTACAAAAATCTACCAGATCTACCCCTTCGGCAAATTTCACCACCGGACAATACGCGCATTGTCTGTGAGATTAGCTTGATTTCCAGATTACTCCTCATACAGCTTGTCTTGCCATAAAAAGGTTGACAACTGAAGTCTATTCGATATCACGTGGTGTTTACCTTGAATAGGGGCTAATTAGTACCAAACCTCTCTCTTTTTGCCGAAATCCATTCCAGGATCTAGCTTACTCCTAGGAAACATCACGATACAGTGCAATCTCAATTCCCAGTTCATTTGACCTTCATAATCTTCTCATTTTCCCTTCCGTTTTATGACCACCTAAAGTCAATTAAGGGGTGATGAAATTTAGAAGTCTCATCAGAAGACCAATTTTGATCTTTACCATTGACATATAATTTAGTGCCTCTGCTAGGTTGGTTTACATCTTGGCGGGCGTCGATACTTTTAATACTCGCTAGGTCTCCGGTTTGCGGATTCTAGTTTCTTCATTACCATGTGCCGTATCATCGCCGAATATCACGTGATGGCCGGTGATCCGGTTCCACGTGGACATATTTCCAAACCCAAATGATTACTTGGAATTTGCAGAGCTGATACTGGAAGAGTTCAGTCAGGCTGAGGAATATTCCATCGTCGTTAAGATTCCCGATTGGTGCCGGCTTCAGCTTGGAGCAGAAAATGGCTAGCGGCTGAGATTTGTCGGGCTTTCCGCAACAAGAGCTGCTAGAGGCGATGTCCCCGAGCTGAGGTCGCCGAGTGATGCCGTAAGCATAAATGCTGACAACCAGAGTTTGGTAAATGTTGAAAGCTTTAATATATAAATCATCACCAACATGTAGTGTGTGAATTTGCAGGGGATTACTTGCTTCTCGGCGACCACTCTGATGTTCTCCGAAGGCACAAGCTATGGCCCATCAATCGTCCCCGGTGCAGGTACATATTGCTTACGCTGTCTAATGTACATATATATAAATGCATGCAACCTATTTGAGATCATTGAAGAGAAAATATTTAACATACGAAAATCCCACCATTCCAACGTAGACAGGACTGCCACTTCCACAATTTGTGCCTTGAATTGCCAAGGTCACGTAGTATAATGGCGACTCAAGATAATCATAATTTGATACCAGATCACACGGATATCGATGTAGAAAAATGGGCTGGAGAGAACGTTCAACTTAATAATACCACGGCCCGAGACTTCGTATGGCAAGATATCGCTATTACAGTCAAAGACCATAAGACAAAACAACCAAGGACACTTTTGCAAGGCGTCAATGGGATTGTCAAGGCTGGTATTAAGTACAGATCCAATAGCAAGAAGGTCACTAACCTAAGTCAGGCGAGATATGTGCTCTCATGGGGCCTTCTGGCTGCGGTAAAACTACTTTGCTGAATGTGCTCGCACATCGAGATGCAGCTCCCGGAGCCAAACTTGATGGGATTACACTAGTCAACGGCGTGAGTCAATCTAGAGAAGACTTTAGCCGCATAAGCACCTTTGTAGAGCAAGAAGATGCTTTAATAGGATCCTTGACTGTACGGGAAACATTAGACTTCGCTGCAAGGTTGTCAAGCTCATCGTAAGCTCCCCTATCCCAAAATCTGATTATGGCCGCTAACGGAAATACTCCAGTAGCTTATCAAAATCGAATCGCTCGAACCTCGTTGATAGCCTACTTGATGCGTTTGGCCTCCGAAAACAACAGCACACAATAATTGGGACTCCGATTCGGAAAGGAATCAGCGGTGGACAGAAGCGTCGCGTGAGTGTTGCCAGCCAGTTGATCACAGGACCAAAGCTATTATTTCTCGATGAAATCACAAGCGGACTGGACTCTGCAGCAAGCTGGGAAGTAGTCTCATTCATCAAGAAAATTGCGAAGCGAAACAATGTAAGTTAATAGATGTTGACCTTGATATGATAAATGCGAATACGAACTAATGCTAAGATACATACAGTTGATTGTAGTAGCAAGCATCCACCAGCCCTCCACCAGCACTTTTCAGCTCTTCGATAAAATTCTTTTACTTTCTGGCGGGAAATCCCACTACTTTGGCACTGTTCCTGGACTCGCTCCTTTCTTTGAGGATGTGGGGCATCCAATACCTCTATACACGAATCCAGCAGAGTTCGTACTTGAATTGATGAATGTTGATTTTGCTCAAAACCAAGAAGCATCCATAAAACAGCTCGATGCTATTCAGACCTTTTGGGAAACTTCTTTGAATTCGAGATCACTCTACACAGAAATCGAGCAGAGCAAGAAGGAGGCATCAAATGAGACTATAGGTTCTTCCAAAACTGTTGGAGCAAGCTTTTTCATCCTCATCTTAGCATTGGTTCATCGAGCCTTCATCAAAAGTTATCGAGATGTCGTGACTTACGGCATTCGGATCGGCATGTATCTTGGATTGGCAATCATGATGGGCACCGTTTGGTTGAGGCTAGGATCAGATCAAACTGACATCCAACCATTCATCAACGCCATATTTTTTGGCAGTGCGTTCATGAGCTTTATGGCTGTTGCCTACGTCCCAGCTTTTCTAGAAGACCACGCTACCTTCGTCAAAGAACGAGGAAATGGCTTATATGGCGCAACACCATTCGTCATTTCAAACTTCATCATTGGTCTTCCGTATCTTCTTATTATCGCGATACTTTTTTCTGTTGTTGCATACTGGTTATCGGGCTTCCAGCCTACCGCGGAAGCATTTTTCATGTGGGTTATGTGGCTGTTCCTGGACTTGATTGCAGCTGAATCCTTGGTCGTTTTGATATCGTCGCTGTTCCCCAACTTTGTCATTGCACTGACGCTAACGGCATTTGCCAATGGCCTGTGGATGAGCGTAGGAGGCTTCCTTGTGCCTCCCAGTATTCTCAATGATTTCTGGTACTACGCATTCTCCTTCATTGACTATCAGGTTCGTGCGCTTTCTAATATCTGGGGAGTGTGGATACAGGATAGCTAACTACTTACAGCGTTGGGTCTTCCAAGGAATGATGGTCAACCAATTCCAGCATCAAACATATTCTTGTGATACAGGCTGCAACTGTATGTATCAAACAGAACTAGCTTCCCAGTGTCGGATTGCAGGAAGCGGGATATTGGACTCATATGGATATAAGTCTGGTCTCAAGGGTACTTGGGTTGGAATTCTGATTGGCATCATAGCCGGGTACAGATTGCTTGGATGGGCGGCACTTGCGTTTCGGAAATAGTGAGGGAAACTAGGCACTTCCAAAAGCCATCTTCCGCAAGATATAGTCTAAAACCTCTCTGAGTTCTGATTTTGACACCAGACATACCTAGCCCCGGTTATGGAACTGAACAATTTGACTCTTGGATTAGGCTACGTTATCATACTCTAGAGGAGAGACATTCAATAGCCAGAGAAAAGCAACTGGAAGAGAAGAGATATATTTCGATCGAAGAGTTCTTGCACAATTTCTAGGAATACTTTTGTATAGATGGACGACCGGTTGTTAAATAATTATATGCGTTCCAAAATTATGTAAAGATATTACGAGAAAGTTCATATTTTGAAACTACTTCTCAGCTGTCCAAAATAATAATATCACATAACGCAACTCAAAGGCCTGCTTGGCATGCACTCTTATGTGGTGCAACTTTCGATTTGGAGCAGTTAATTCCAGAAAGTTAGTCCAAGGAACGAACACTATCTATACCATATAAGCAAACTAGACTTCAACCCGGTATCAATTCTAGAGTATTGTTCTACTTGATACAGATTCAGATAAGCTGACTGCAAGGTATCCCATGCGTTACGTGGTTGAAGTTGTACAGATGTTTAGATAAGTTCTCATCACGTGAACATATTCCTTTTACCCAACATTACGCAATTGAGAGTAGATATATATGTATGTCTATCTCAACTACAAAGCATTATTCTTACTTCTAACTTGCATCTATATCTGCTGGGTATAAACATACAATTACTACTTCCTCCGAATTTCAAATGATCCTGAAACGGTTACACTGGTGATTTAATCTTTGAGATTCATCCTGCCACCGAGACCGCTTGACACTAAAGTCTACACTTAAGATTGTGAATCAGCAAAATTCTTGAAACCCAAGACTAAACATTCAATGGATGCGATGGAAGAGCTTATTGCAGCAATATATACGACCCCCATCATAGACAATCATTGTCATCCGCTTTTAAAGCCATCAGCACAAGTCAAACATTCTCGTTTAGCAATCACCACCGAAGCTCACGGGAATGCAATGAGAAGCACCCTATCTAGTTTGGCTCATATGCGAGCTGTCAATCAACTATCATCAATTCTTGGATGTTCTGCCACGTGGGACGAAGTTTGTGCTGCAATTGACCACGAAAACTCCAAGCCAGGAGATGCATGGGCTAAGCAATGTTTTCAAGGAATCGAGATGCTCCTCATTGATGACGGTTTGGATGGGATTGGGGATGCTCTTGATTATAGGTGGCACGATCGTTTAGCAGGACAAAAAAGTAAGCGCATCGTTCGCATTGAGAAGGTGATAGAAGACATCATAGAAGGGTGCCTTGAAAAGTCGATTGTCGCCAACGAAATGTTCGGGATTGTGCTTCGAGAATTTGAGATGGCGATTGAGACTGCCATCGATGATCCCGAAATAGTGGGCTTTAAGAGTGTCATCTGTTACCGAACAGGACTTAATATACCACCTACAGTGAATCAAGCTCATGTCGAGAAGGAGTTCGGTCAATTCTTTACAAACTTCACAGGTAAAGAATTTAAAAGGTTAGACAATGTACTCATGAATCCTTTTATAGTTCACAAAACGGCCGAGCTCATTCAAAAATCTCCCGGAGCCAAGAAGCCTATACAATTCCACACAGGCCTGGGGGACAATGATATAACTCTAACTTTGTCATCCCCATCCCATCTTCAAGACTTCATCAGATGCTACCCGACCGTTCCAATAGTTCTTCTACATGCCAGTTATCCCTGGACAAAGGAGGCGGGGTATTTGGCGAGCGTCTATGAGAACGTGTTTGCTGATATCGGTGAGATCTTCCCTATGGTCAGTAAAGATGGCCAAGAAAATGCCGTGCGTGAAATATTAGAGCTTTGCCCAAGTGAAAAAATACTTTGGAGCACAGACGGTCATTGGTTCGCGGAGACTTTTCTACTCGCTGTGATTCAGGCAAGAGAGGTTTTCGAAGTAGTATGTAACATTGTGTCCGGCATAGTAAGATGTTTTACTGATATTCTAGGTGCTTTCCGAGTATGTAAGGGATGGAGCTCTTGATTATGCTCAAGCTATCAGAGTGGTAGAAGATATCTTCTTCAATACCTCAAACAAACTGTACGACCTTCAACTTCACTTAAAGCGATTGGCGACAAAATTCCCAAACAGAGCAAACAGCCCTACTGACCTGGAGGTTCTTGGAGATTTCCTCAAAACTCATTCTGATGTCAAACACCTGCGCCTTCAGTATATCGACTATACTGGTACACCTCGACTAAGGGTTATTCCCATTAAACGGGCTCTGTCTGTGCTCACCGGAAAAATCCATGGCAGAAATCGATATCTAAGTGTTGGAATTACTAAAGCAAGTCTTGGACATCTACAAAATCACGCCTTAGTCGCTGGTGTGGATGGAACAGGTGAATATATCCTAAAGGCAGTACTTTCGTCTTTGAAAGCTGGCCCTACCGCACAATTCGCATCTGTTCAAGGAGAGTTTCGTGGTAAAGGAGATAAAGAAGTCATTCTATGTCCTCGTTCTATTCTAAGACGTGCGGTAGACCGAGCGAAAATATCTGGGCTCGGATTTCTTGTTGGTTTCGAGATCGAAATTGTATTTCTTTCTGAAATGTCTGAGGACTCGAAAAAACGAGCTCGATTTGGTCCAGATTCGAACTCATACGGTCATGCGTGGAACTCTGCAAAAGCCGTACAGAATCATGCCAAAATGCTTGTTGATATCTCCGAGTCTCTCGCTCGCGTGGGCATTGATTTGGAGCAATGGCATGCTGAGGTAAGTACCCAAGTCGAAATAGGTGGCAAGCTCTTTGATAAATATTCGATCAACGATTATTTGCCAAAATCTGACTAGATAAAATGATAGGGCGCAACCGGTCAATTCGAATTCGTTTTGCCTCCACTTCCGCCTCTTGAATCAGTAGATACATTACTCCATGCGCGGGAGATTATTAGCACTGTGGTTCAAACGTACGGTCTACGTGCAACCTTGCATCCAAAACCATTCTCCTCCGAGCTTGGTACCGCATCTCATGTCCACATTTCCTTACAAACTTCACCTGGGGTCCCGGAAGACTTTTACCTGCCGTTCTATGCTGGTGTATTGAAATCTCTCCCAGCGATCATTGCCGTCTCTTACAGTAATCCTGCCAGCTATCAGCGGATCGTTGAGGGGTTCTGGGCTGGGGGTTCTTGGATATCCTGGGGCACACAAAACCGAGAAACACCGCTAAGAAAAGTTGATGGCAGTCATTGGGAGATCAAATGCTTTGATGGGTTGGCCAATCCTTATATCGCCTTGGCTGTGATCATAGCCGCTGGAACTCACGGATTTGACGTAAATGAAGAAATGGTATGGAAGGATTGTATACAAGATCCTTCAACTCTAACAGAAAGAGAGAGAGAGGAGCTCGGCATCAAGCACAAGCTACCAACAACTTTGAACCAGGCACTTGCTGAACTATCAAACTCTCAAGTAATGACAGAAAGACTAGGCAAAGACTTCATTGAGCGTTATACAGCCATCAAAGTTGGAGAGATGGAATTACTTGCTGCTATGGATGAAAATGAACAACGAAACTGGATCATTAGTAGATATTAAAAAGCATCCACCGCTGCATATTGATAGTATTTAAACCACCTTCATTATAGCAAAAGAAAAATTATCATCGTTATCTCATCTATTAGAAAGGATAGCTGGTCCAAGTCTTATGGTGAATTATCTATGTAACCCTGAGAAAATTAAATAAGTTTATGAAAAAATTGAAGTACAGTCAGCAGTCATGGGATGGCTTCGGAGATTTGCGCTATCGTCCGCGGCGGTTGCAAGAAATCATCAGGCATTTCCGCTGGTGCTTGATGTGACTCGGCCCATTTCCTGACGTCCTCAAAGTTCCTACAGATGTGCTCAGTGTTGAAATCCGGATAGGCCCTAGGTTCTTTGCGATTCCACCATACTTGTCCCAGAACCCCAATATCGACAGTGCACATAAGTTGTTGTCTCAGTATATCAAGGCAATGTGCTAAAGAGCGATTAGTGGTAAATTTAATTGGATTTCTAAGTTGCGAATACCTACTGACATGGAAACGTAGAATGGTATCATCATTCTTGAATGCGCCCTGGCCCAAAGTATGGTAGTAGTCGAAGTTGTAGTAAAGAGCTTGCCGGAGAAGGTTCTGATACATACTAGTCAGCTCTGAGAGATTCTTAATACAAAAGTGGATTCTTACCAGGCAGTGAAGATGGTGCAAACCTTCTACGTTTGCTGGAAAACCCCCTCCATATTTTTCCGACACCTGGACTTGATCAGGAAGCAATCCGCTCTTTCCAGCCAAGCCTGCGGGTACAATCGTAGCTCGATCTGTGATACTCAGCTACTGTTTTCCATATAGAGTTGGGAGACAAACAGTTAACTCCAAGTGCCTCCCAAGCTGCATCCACCTGTACACTTGCATTTTCACGGTATATGTTCTCCTTGAGCAGAGAACCGTTGAATTTCAAAGGCTTATAGTTGATATCTACATCCTGAAGAATTGGTGCTACATTATCTTTCATCAATAACATATCCTCCCAGTACTTGAAGATTATGTGGGCTCACAATATTTCGAAATTTGCTCGATGGTCAATTTGTTGTAATATTTGAAGCCTGAGCTTCCAATATATAATCCAAGTAGTCCTGAAGCCCCGAGAGTTACAAAAAATAGAAACAAAACATCTCGAAGCGGGACTGTTCGTAGTCGGTAAGATTGCTGATTTCCTGTTGGGGTTGAGCTCACAACCAAATTCTCACAATGTTCAGATTGTGGAAGTTGACTAAATTGAGCATCATTGCTGAGAAGCTTCTTAAACATCTTTCTGGGTGGAGGATTTGATGATGTAAGGAAGACAAAGTCTCTGACTTCCTTTGACTTGAATTAAAGGGATATACCAAATGCTAAAGTAATCCCTCGTAAATGGTATCAGATCTATAGCCTTGGAGCCAGAACTGATTTGGACCATAGAGATGTGGGAATTCGTGAGAACAAGGAATTGATTGACATCCATCTTAGCCCAACAACCACCCAACTCACAAGTCACATTTTTCTGCTAAGTTGCAAGAGAAGCGGCAACGAGGCTTCTCAGCCCAAGCTTGGCATATGTAATAAGTCGGAGTTATCGACCCAAAGACGGGAAATTGATAAAGTTTGGCTGCTTACCACCTATTAGATCTGTGGCACCACGTGGGTCGTGGTTGTCACAGCATGTCAGGCCATTTTGAGGCTGAACTTAGAATGGGAAATAGGGCAGAAGAAGTCGTCGTGACACAAGGACGACAAGTGCTTGGAAATACTGATGATAGGTATTAGTATCATCTTCACGACCCGAAAGCGGATAAAACCAAAAATGAATAAATTTGCATCATTCATTGAGTATTTTGAAGTAGAAGGTACTTTTTTTGGTGTTGCTATGTTGCATGACGGTTCATGGGATTTGCAATGAGAAGCTACTCTTGCAATTAATGGTGTTTTCCATAGCCAAAGCTTAAATGGTGGCATCCTGTGACAGTGCAACTCTACCGAATGGCTAGAAACCAAGATAGCAGTTATATGCGATTTTACTTTCCGGAAATGTGGCATGCAATTTCTCAAGCCCAGAAAGCCCATTTCAGTCTAGATTGAAGCAGGATGGCTTTCCTCACTTCCTCTCATAGGTCTTTTTTAACACAGTCCAAACCATTGGATCAATTTTGACCAAATGATGAGATTCGTCTAAGACATTTGCATGATGTCAAGGAATGGAGCAAGCCGTCCTCGAACTAGGATAAAGGGCCTCAGGTCTCCCACCTACGGCATCCAATTCACTTTGAATTCTTTTAGACACTTTTCAAATACCACCGAAGCATTGGGCTCGAGAAACCTCCTTGTATATCGAACAAGATTTAGTGATCGCCAGTATGAAGTTCTCATTGCCTCTCCTCGTGCTCGCGGCTTCTGTTGCTGCTGCACCTGTTGATAAACGTCAGGATTATGGGAATTATGGAGATTATGGTGAGTGGATCTTTCAAATCCTTATCTTCTAAGTTTCATGTTTTACCAAAACTCTTGATATGGCAGCGTCTCGTGCTGTACTGTTGCTAATCTCTTTGTTGCTTAGGATCCTATTCCGGAGTCACTGCACCAGGACCAGTTCCTGCTCCCGCCTCTGGGGGTTACGGGTTAGTTTCTCTTTCTATAACCTCTTCTTGCTAGATAAACAGATAGCAAAGCTGCTGTTTCTTTGAAATCCCCTAAAACACGCAACATCCCACTGAACTTTTCGTGTTAGGAACTATGGGGCATATGATGCTCCCGCTGGTGGATATGGCTCGTACGGAAGCTACAAAAGATGGGTTTCAGATTTAGTTAACAAGCTCTGGAACTAAATGCAAGAATTTGTTGGCTCTTCATCTCAGATCTCACCTATACGGAGTTATACATAAGATACTTCCTAACTTGGTGTGTTTTCTGGGTGACAAATTAGAAAGGGCTTGCCATTACTTAATTTATTTTCTCTACCAAAGATTCAGACGATAGGTGGCCATACGGTTGAGGATAATATAGGTTGTTAATTGTTTTTTGAAATATATACGTATTGTTCCACATGATTGTTCTATCACAAATAACCCTTTAGAATAGTTGAGCCATAATCTTCTATGTGAACTTGAATTTGACAAGTTACTTCCTACTTCCTATCTGTCTTAGTTCGAAGACTCCTTCCGATGTTTACTTCTAGAACAATTGATTATCATTCCACCTTCTCCACAGTCAGTTGGCTTTTCGTGTTCCAATTTTCGCACCCCGAGCTTGTAGCAGCATCACCATCTTGTAGGCTTGGACAAGAGTTGACACTCTCCCTAATCTTGCGAACAGTATCGGTGAGCTCACATCCAGTAGAGCATGGTTTTTTGATAGTGATCGGGTTTTGGTAGCTGAACGGCAATACTGTGCTTTCAACGCAACCTCGACAGGTCAAATTGTATAACGCGTAGGTAAATGAAGTGTATGTTGGTAGAATTGGATATGTTGATATTCAAGGGTACTATTTCATAAGTTGACGCTCATTCTGTGCCATTGACAATATACCTTAAGGATATCAGTCCTAGTGTCTGTGTACCAATCGTTCTAGAGCAACTTGATTCCAAGAATTGAGCTTTCGGTAGCTCAACTTCCAGTATCTCTAAGTTTAAAATGCTCACAACATTTCACGAATTATTCAAAGCTAAGGACGCGTGCCTAAATAATTCCATCTGTGCATCTTAGGCGTCAAAAATGATCACATGACTTATATATGATGAAGATTGTATTCTAATTGATGAATGCAGAAAAGCAGAATTTCTAACACAGTACTGGGCCTTGATAAAGTTCAAATTGCAGTTCAAGCAGGCTTGTGATTCCGTTCTATCTATGCCTCGTTGGTTGGCATTCACTGCTATGTTCTTTGATCATTGTACCTCGCCTATAACGGCGTTCTCTTTCAGCCATTGTGCATTTTGCTTGTGTACACCACGATCTCATAGCTCATACATATAAGATACGACAAAGATAAACTGTTAAGAGGGATGTGAGATTAGATGGCACGTCTTATTAATATTGTCTTGAGCACATTATGTGTATACCTCTTTGGAGCTTATCTTCGTGCAAAGCAGTGTCAGCGAGATTGGGAAAGCTCACTACCCTTGAAAACACATTTCTGGAAACAAAGAGAGGCGACCTGGGATCTGGAAAAGAAGACTCAAAAGCTGAACAATGCTGGTACTACAAGTGTTGTTGCAGTCACCACCACCATTCCAGAAATCTCAACAACAAAGAACTATCAAGTTGCGAGAGAATCATCACTCACGATTGTAAGAACAATAGAGGATGAAGCGCAAATGGTAGGCGCGACAATACCAGCGACTACGAACTTCATAAACCCCGAGGAGACGCCAAAGTGTTTCCGTGCGTTTGGAAAGAATTGGAGATGATGAGATGGTGTTACATTTACTTCCTCTTCTGCTTGGCAATTGCCCGTCCTACTTCATCCCACACGCCAGGATCGGATTTAAATTTCTGCCCGCTATGTACTCCAAACTGCCTCGCCACCTTCCCCGTCCACCATGGTCTCAGAGTGTTAAGAAATGTGGTATCACGAGCGTAGTTCACCAACCCAAAACGCTCTCTCACTGGATAGAGGTCAGCGATACGAACCATAGTCCTTCGTGGGGCTCCAATAAAGCTGAGTGTATATATCTCAAGAAGAGCGTCTTCGGGCAAAGAGTTGGTGAATTTCTTAAGTGTTTCACGGGAGAGTCGAGCCGTTGGAGGAAGGAGCAGCTTAATGTGAGCAACAAAAGGGCTGCTTATGTACGCTACAGTGACCATAGGAATTATGGAAGCAACAAGGACTAGAGTAAAGTGTATTAGCGGGACCGAAGGGAAAAAAGCTTTGTCAACTGATGATGTTTATCACGTGTACATATGAGAATCTATCTTACCAGCACCAGGTACCCAGGATGGCTGGTCTTCAGCGTAATAGTGTTTTGGAACCTGGAAGAATGTGAGGAGTCCAAATGTGACAACAGTGAACACCTTCAACATTCCTAAAAATGCAGTTCGCTTTGTTCCAGCATGGAATATGATCAAACGTTGTGGATATGCTGCTGTAGTTAGAAAATCTGAAATACAATCGACTTTCACCAACTTACTGAACTTTAGCATTTGGCTCTTTTCAGAAACACTTTTAGGCACTACTGGATTCGGCCATTTGGGAGATTTACTGGTACGAATAACTGAAACCGAATAATTCTTCTTCTTTAGCACAGACAGAAGGGAGGATCTGTCAAATCTCCGCATGGATATGCGGCCTAGTAAAAGAGAATTCATCTTCCTATAGACAGAAGAGATATATGCCAGTGTGTTGGCTGGAGAATATAGATTCCCTATTATGAGCGATTTTGAATTACACTCAGCAATTAAATGAGTATTTCATAACTTCGAGTAGCGAGCTGAGAAAATAAAATAAAACAAGGAAGGTATGTATTGATTATTGCTTGAGTTCTAGTCTACACTATGAAGTCAGGAGGTACAACAAGCAAAAAGAACTGAGCTGGCTCTAGCGCGCGCGCTTAGGCGCGTAATCTTGGTGTGGTTTTATCCAAATGCCAGATTCCAAGTCAGCTTACCAGGACCACCTGAGTGGAAACTAATTCAAAATGCCATGATTGTAAGGAAAAGCTAGGGGAATCATATGTCTGGCTTCTTACTTTCCATCAGCCTATAATATGGCACTACTTGCGCAATATATCCCCGGATGGATGCTCTTTTTGAGCGTCCTGTTGATCTTCCATGTCACAGCTCTCACACCACTGTCCGATGATACACTACGAAGTATTCCGTCTGGGGGCGCGGATTTCGACATAAAATCAGGCGCAATTCTTTCGCCGATACTAGTTCCTCGTGTGCCTGGGACGCCTGGCAATTCTGCTGTTCAGAAGCACTTTGTGAACTGGTTCACGACGCATCTGCCAAAATGGACATTGGAGTTTCAGAACTCGACCTCGACAACACCTGCGACTGGTAAGAAGCAGGTGCCATTCACGAATATCATACTAACGCGCGACCCACCATGGACAAAGTCTGGAGACGTAGGACGATTGGCTTTAGTGGCACATTATGATAGTAAACTTACTCCCGCCGGGTTTATCGGAGCAACAGACAGTGCCGCTCCATGCGCAATGATGATGCATGCAGCAAGGAGTGTAGATGAAGCGTTGACGAAGAAATGGGCAGCTATGGAGGCGGATGGGACCGGCGGAAGTGGTCTAGAAGATGAGAAAGGTGTTCAGCTTCTGTTTCTAGATGGAGAAGAAGCATTTGTTTCTTGGACAGATTCAGACTCTCTTTATGGAGCCAGGTATGGTATTCCATATGTGCGCAAGGTATTATGCTAATTGTCATAGGTCACTTGCGGAGGAGTGGGAGTCTACTCCTCATGCTGCCCTTTCGACTCACCGCAACGCCTTAAGCTCCATCAATCTCTTTCTACTTCTCGACCTCCTTGGAGCCCCAAAGCCAAACATACCATCATACTTCCAAACAACACACTGGGCATACCAAGCCATGTCGGATATTGAGGCGCGTCTTCGAACGCTAGGGGAGCTCTCTTCAGAAACCGAACAGGCTTTCCTACCCGACAATAGCGACGACAAGCTATTCCATGCAGGCTGGGGTGTCCAGGATGATCACATACCGTTTATGGCTCGTGGTGTGGAGATTCTGCATATTATACCTACCCCGTTTCCATGGGTGTGGCATAAAAGTGAAGACGATGGGGAGCATTTGGACCTTCCCACCGTCGAGGATTGGGCAAAGATAGTAACAGCCTTTGTTGGAGAGTGGATGGATTTGGAGGGCTACTTTCCACCTAAAGCGCCTCCAGGATCCAAGGACAGGGCAATCAAGGACGAGCTGTGAGTCTGAAAAGAGTTCTCTATGATTCTCATGCTTATATCACATTTTAGTGGCATATAATTGACGCCAATCGAACATATTCTAGATCAAAAAGCAAAAAACAATAGAACACCATACCTCTGTAATAGCGTCAGGGTCGAGTCAGCGGCCGTGATTATTGAAAAACCTTCCTACCTCCATTCAAAGTGATATGCTAGACACTACTAGGAACAACTACGCTCTTTTCCATTTGGCAGTCCTATATTGCTGTCGAACCATCCTGATAACTGGCACAATCTTTCTTGAGTATTGTGTTCTGTCTTCTATGATCTTATAAATCATTAAGATATAGCAGTCGGAAAGGACGACATATTAACGACGTGAGATTGTAATATTCGTTGCACGTTTTTATGGTCATGCTATGGATCAATGTACTGAAATTTGATACATATGAATTCATCTAAAGGAGCGTTACCGTGGAAAGCTGGTGGCTAGAAGTAATCGCGGATAGTTAAATACCTCATAGGTTGAACAACATAGTTAAGACTACTTCGCAATAAAGCTGATCGAAATCTAGTATGTGGTTTTGAACATGAGCTGAACTCATGAGCGGATATTCAAACATTCCAGTGCCTAGCTGCAGAATGACTTGAAAAAGACATCAACAATGGGGCTATCCTTCCGCTAGATATAATTTCTAATCCCAGGAACTGACTCTGGCGCTGGCATGATGCCAAATTGAAGCCTTTATGTCCATACCTGCATGCCCTACTAGATATGGAGCATTAAACTAGTGGGGATTAAGCGAGGATAGAAAGGGGCGAACGAGAGCATCTGATTTCGAGACAGAGGTTTCATACCACTCCACCAAATCACGAGTAACATCGCTAATGCTTTGAAAAATGCCATATGCAGTTGATAATAGTGGCGCAGTATTATCTCAACAATCTATTGTACACCAAACCACATGGCAAGATGATTAGCGCAGACACAGGACAATAGTAGCACGAATAGCACTAGCTACAAAAGTGTAATATCAAACTATCAACAGAAATAACATTGAGGCTACAAGTTGATTGAGCATTCTTCGAATGTCCACTTGACAAACTTCCATAATTGATAACTTGACTAGCCGTTCAAAATTGCGAGAAAGCATCCACACTCCAAACTCGACAATATAAAATCAACATTGACTACTCGTGAAAATTACACACTGACGTATATTCTCCATTAGAAACTTAGTATTCACTCGAGATAACCTTTAGAGCTAGCCTACAGTAATTCTGTTACTTGGCTGAATTGGATGGTTTGCGGATTGATCTAAACAGACTTAAGAATGTTTTATATAGTTAACAGAGGTCCGTTGGCGGGCAGTGAAATATTATCCGTCTATAGGGAATATGCTCTACCGCTACATGACGCCTCGCTGCTGTTTGAAAGATATCCTGGTATATGAGAAATTTTCTACTACAATTGGTAATCTAATAATATTTAATATAAGGGGAAGATTTAAAGTTGATGGAGAGTCTCTTGCAATATACTTTGGATGTAATGGTCCAGAGTAAGATCTACTTTGCTTCTCAACTATTCAGGTGGAAAAGAGATAAAGTCAGATGCTTTCATGGAAACCTACTTGCATGCTGATTCATATTGGCAGCATGGAACTCTCATTCTCTACAAGACCAACGCAAGAGAGAAACTCAATTGTGTTCCATTCGTTCTCAATGATCTAAAATGTACTATCGGCTCACAATTTGGACTATCTCCACAGATGTCAATTATTATAATGCTCGACCAATCCAATAATAGACTCCAAACGCGTCCGTAGTCGATTGAGTAATTCCTCACAAACTGCTATGGTAGCTTAAAATTTGCTACTGTTGACTTTCGCCACCAGGACCCAGCAGAAGATTGGTCCTTCCATTTCTCGAGCTGCGACTAGCCATTTGTTTTGTATACCAACGAGTGATTCGGGGTCTCCCATTCGTCACAGCCCAGATTAGACTACCAGCACTAATCGCAAGTGCGATCAGAAATGACGGTTCTATTATCCAAGAATCCCTGAATCTCGAGCTGTTCACCTCTAATTCATCCACAGCATAAAGTGTATGTCTTGGAACTACCGGCGCTCGACCGGCGCCTTGTACGTGTGGAATCGTGTAGTGTGTCTGCTCAGGTACCTGGAGCATGTCTATGGTATAGGTAGGCACGACATATGAGGTTCTAGTTGACACGAAAGGGGTAAACCCATTGGTATCGAATGATGAGAATCGAATCAGCTCGTCCGTTCGCGCTTGCGAGGTTACGAGACTGCTCATGGTACGTTGTGAAAATAAACCTTCATTTCGTAAATTGTATTGGAGTTAATGAGACAGAGATAATGTCGAGGGGAAATAGAAATGAGGAGGTGGTTGATGCCTAAGGCCGTAAACTTCTTCCGCTACAACATAGGAAGCAAATCGTAGGCAAAATATTTGAAATTCAAGTCGGGCAAGAACTATAATTCAAATTCGACTTATGTATCTGGCAAATCACTAAATTGAAGTGAAATGGAATGAAATGGAATTGTAGCGTTGAGTGAAGATTGGCCGAAACAAGCAAATCCCATTTACGCGAAAGAAAACGCGCTACGACAGCTTTGACCAAGAACGCGTCCCCCCTGTTCCAAATCCATTCAATAACTCTACTGTCTCAGAATCGCGACCTCTGTCTCCTCCATGCTCATCCAAACTCAGTCTGTATTTCTCTAAATTAGAATCGTCATGGCGAAGAAGGAGAACATGTCATCGCCGGCCCCTCCTGCTACACTTAAAAAGCAAGCCTCGAGCTCTTCCAAGAATGGATCAATTCTTAGCTTCTTCTCGAAAGCTCCTAATGGCACCCCGAACTCTGCAACTGGTGTTTGGAAGCCAAATTCCGAAGTGAAATCTGGTAGCGATGTATCGAAACCAATCCTACCTGTCAAAAAGCCCACGTTCAAGAAGACTCTCGGGAAAACCACAACTCCTGTTCCGAGCAGCGACGTGGTGGGACCACCAAGCTCACAAGAGAACGAGGACGAGCAAACTCCACGAGAGGTAATTTTCCATGATATGCTAGCAATTGTAACTAGTACTAACATGATTGTCGCACAGCAAAACAAAAGCACGTTGGTGATGGGTAGCAGTCCATCTCGAAAGGTAACGCAATCGAAAGTACTATTTATAAAATGGCGTTGCTAATACCACTATTGCAGGCCAAAAAGATAGCCACCTATGCGGAATCCGACGATGATGACGATGATGGGCCTCTGTTCCAGCCAGCAACCGTGTCATCGCAAAAGCGAAGAGGGCAGCGGAAACAAGTATTGGAAGATGAGGAGGATGACTTTATTATTGGTACTGTTGGTGTTGAAGAAGATGATGATGGTTAGTAATACTTCTTTGGAATGTGTTAGGGAACTGACGGTCTCCAGATGATATCGATGACTTCGTAGTTGACGATGACTCCGATGCTCCAGTCAAACCCGCGAAGAAGAGGAAACGCCTTACAGCTGCACAAACACCTCGAAAACGGTCCAATATCTCCCCCCCAAGGATTCACGAAGAGGAGGACGATGGAGACGAAGAAATGCTTACCGGCGAGCCGTCATCGGCGCAACAATGGAAATATGATCCAAATAACATCCAACCACTGCAGCCAAAATCTGGCAATGCTCTTAAAACACCTGTCTCGAATAAAAAGAAGATGAAGGAAAAAGCACATAGGTCTGAACCAGAAAAGAGGTATCCATGGCTGGCTACTCTCCAAGATATGGATCGAAATCCGATAGGTCACCCGGATTACGACCCCAGAACGGTATATATTCCTCCTAATGCTTTCGCAAATTTCTCAGCGTTTGAAAGACAGTACTGGGAAATAAAGCAGAAGTTCTTTGACACGATCGTATTTTTTAAGAAGGGAAAGTTCTACGAATTATACGAAAATGATGCTACCATTGGTCATCAACTTTTTGATTTGAAGATGACTGATAGGGTCAACATGCGGATGGTAGGAGTCCCAGAGTCGTCCTTGGATCAGTGGGCGAACCAGTTTGTCGCCAAGGGGTTTAAAATAGCTCGAGTCGATCAATGTGAGTCTGCGCTAGGAAAGGAGATGCGTGAGAGGGAGGATAGTCAAGGACCTCCGGTCAAAGGTCAAAAAAAACCCGACAAGATTATCAAGCGAGAACTTGCTTGCGTACTTACCGGTGGAACCTTAGTTGATGGAAGTATGCTTCAGAACGACATGGCAACCTTTTGCGTTGCCATTAAAGAATCTGTTACGAACGACATGCCATCATTTGGGATTGCCTTCGTTGACACCGCCACTGGTCAATTCTTTTTATCGGATTTTGTTGATGACGTGGATCTTACGAAGTTTGAGACTTTGATAGCTCAAACAAGACCACAAGAGTTGTTGTTAGAAAAGTCTTGCATTTCTTCCAAAGCTATGAGAATCTTGAAAAACAATACCACTCCAACTACAATCTGGAACTATCTTAAGCCAGGAAAAGAATTCTGGGATGCAGAGACGACCAGGCGGGAACTGGACGCTGGTGGATATTTCATGTCTGGGGAATCTGACGACGAAGTTTGGCCGACGAACCTCAGCGAGGTGAGGGATAATGACTTAATTATGTCGGGGTTTGGTGCATTAATTCAATACCTGAAGACTCTGAAGCTGGAACGAAATCTTCTTTCACAGGGAAACATTTCAAGATATAATCCCATTCAGAAAGGTACAACTTTGGTTTTGGATGGACAAACGCTTATTAATCTCGAAATTTTCGCCAATACTTACGACGGTGGCTCTGAAGGTACTCTTTTCACTCTTCTTAACCGGTGTGTTACACCTTTTGGCAAGCGTATGTTCCGTCAATGGGTTTGCCACCCACTAGCCGACCCAGACAGGATCAATGAACGACTAGACGCAGTTGACATGTTGAATGCAGATCGGACTGTCAGTGACCAGTTCACTGCCTCTATGTCAAGAATGCCTGACCTTGAGCGTTTCATCTCTCGTATACACGCAGGGGTCTGTAAACCAGATGACTTCGTAAGAGTTTTGGATGGCTTTGAGCAGATTGAATATACAATGAGCCTTCTCGGAGCGTTTGGCGGCGGAGATGGCATTGTCGACCGCCTGATTTCCGCTATGCCAGATCTTGCGAAGCCTCTGGAGTGGTGGAAAACTGCATTCGATAAGGAGAAGGCCAGGGACCACAAAATTCTTGTCCCAGAACGAGGCATCGAAGAAGAATTTGATGAGAGCCAAGATCGGATTGAATTAGTCGAAGCTGAGCTGCATTCATTACTCAAACGCCAGCAAACCGAATTTGGCAAGAACGTTATGTATAGAGATATCGGGAAGGAGGTCTATCAATTAGAAGTACCGGCCAAAACAAAGGTGCCAAAAGATTGGAAGATGATGTCGTCAACTAAGGCTGTTAAGCGCTATTACTTTACAGAGTTAAAAGACTTGGTTCGCGATCTTCAGGAAGCTCAGGAAACACATGGCCAAGTTGTCAAACAAGTAGCAGGGAGAATGTATGCAAAATTCGACTTGGACTACAAGACATGGCTTGCGGCTGTTAAGGTCATTGCACAGCTTGATTGTCTGATCAGTCTTGCTGCAGCATCATCAGCTCTTGGAGAGCCAAGCTGCAGACCTAAATTTGTCGAAGCCGAAAGAAGTGTTATGGAGTTTGAAGAGCTTCGACATCCTTGTATTCTCCCGAATGTCACGGACTTCATCCCCAACGATGTGAACCTTGGTGGAGATGTTTCTAATATTAATTTGCTTACTGGTGCCAATGCCGCTGGAAAATCGACAATATTGCGAATGGTATGACACTTCTTGTTCCTCTACAATGCCGAGTACTTACTTTCCTACAGACTTGTATCGCGGTGATAATGGCACAGATAGGCTGTTATGTTCCATGCGTTTTTGCAAAACTTACACCTGTTGATAGAATCATGTCTCGCCTTGGAGCTAACGACAACATTTTTGCCGCGCAATCGACCTTTTTTGTCGAGCTGTCTGAGACAAAAAAAATACTTTCCGAAGCTACCTCTCGTTCCCTTGTAATTTTGGACGAACTTGGTCGTGGAACATCTTCCTACGATGGTGTAGCTGTTGCTCAGGCTGTACTCCATCATGTAGCAACTCACATTGGCTGTATTGGATTCTTCGCTACTCACTATCATTCACTTGCCACTGAATTTGCAGGACACCCGGAAATTTCTCCAAAACGAATGAAGATTCATGTGGATGATGATAATCGCCGTGTTACGTTCTTGTATAAGCTTGAGAATGGTGTTGCTGAGGGTAGTTTTGGGATGCATTGTGCTGCAATGTGTGGCATCCCCACGAAAGTTATCGATCGTGCCGAGGTAGCAGCCAAGGAGTGGGAACATACCTCGAGACTCAAGGAGAGTCTGGAGAAGGCCCGGAGCGGATGTTACATCCCACTTGGATTTCAAAGTGACATTAGTTGGATGTTGAATGAAGCCGTAGGCGATTCTGTCGACGATAGAGCCCTAAACGTACTCATGAAGGCTATTGAGGGTCTATAGATGGTAAAAATAGTGTAAAACAGGCGCAAAACTTTGCCAGGAGTCAGGGTGTTTTGTAAATTTATGGAAATTTCCCTAATTTTGTCAGACTTAGCTAAGACTAGCAGGTACGTATAGCTATATGGATATTTTGACATTCTACGCTATAAGACCTTGTTTACTGCAATTGAAATTCGATTGGGATTTTTGAACAATTTATTTGGACTTGACCTGGGTTTTCTTGAACCCGAGTCATTTGAGTCATTCGGAGATATCCAGATGGTAGTGGTGTTTTAGTGCGTCCACTGTTTTCTTCTTTTTGGGGTTCTCGCTTAGACTCAGGGGCATCACGTGCTGTTTGAATTTGCTTAGGGAAAGTAGAAAAGGTTATTTGAGAATGAGTTGCATTCAATACGTGTAAATCGTACTATCTCAGTATTTGTGTCAAGAGTGACCTCTAGCTACGATAGTAATATCTTGGTAGCCACTAGAATATCTCTAGAAATAGACGGGAACTGCTTAAACAAGCAGCTGCCTTGTCGAAATGTGGCTCATTCCGCTGGAATCCCAATTCACCCACTTTAAACAGTATTTCGACTACTTACTGCATACTACTGTACCTCTCAAATACCAAGTACCCCATAGATATATGATGATAGGCTAAAGTTGAGGTGGTATTTCCCAACCTTGCTTGTTGTGGAGTCTGATACGAGAGGTTTACCTGAGGTCTAGAAGTAATTCCAAACTCTATATTTGCAACACCGACACCAACACCCATTAAATCCAATAATCTGATGGATGGACGAATGGAAGCTCTGTCTCAACGAAATGGCCGCTTCTTAGAACCCGACGTTCTTGGCATTTTCGATAGTTGTCATTTTCCCGCTTCCTGACTACACTTATGTACTTATGCTAGTTAGAAGCTGGGGACTGGGTCAAGCATTCAACCAAGGAACAGGACTAACTGACTGAGAGGCTGATTGTGTTATTCACTCATACCTTCGTGAAGGGCAGCGTTGGGTTGGAACTAAGAAGAGGAAGTTGAATAGTGAAAATATGTATTTATTTCAAAGCTATTGTTGCAGTAAGATGATCTATTTATTCCTTAGTCATATCATCTACTGTGCTCTTTACAGACTTGCTCTATACTCTTTGTATTACTAAATTCATACTTTTCTACATGCTTGAACAAGCGTACGGCCCTTCATATAATCACTAGTCAGCACGAGTAAGTTGAAACAGTTGTGGGAACTCGCCAAGCAACGAAAACGATAACAACTCATGCGTCCTGGAAAAACAATTGCAATCATATTAATGTATCGTCAGTTATTGCTTGGGCATAAGTGAGCACCTCAGCAGTAATTCCGGGGAAATGTTCTGCTTCCCCTTGCTTGAAACGTACCGCTCTTGGCTAAAATGTTACTTATTCTACTACGTAATAATGCCTGCACTATGAAAAGGAGAATCCTGGAATTCTACTAGTACCGACAAGTGGAACCAAAATCCGGCAATATGGTCCTGGAATAATTTGCCAGCACAGAACACATGGAGGAGACGAAGCCGTTGGTGGATGAACTGCGCTGATGGAAATCTTGCGTCTTGGCCTGGTAGCTGGCGAGGCCCTGGCAGAAGATCTACCTTCCGACTAACCTTACCAGGTGCTCTCAAGTCATTCAGGAAGGGAAAGTCTCGTCTAAAGTCCATATCGCGGAGACAGGTGAGCGGAGATGAGGCTCTATTTCGAAACAAGACTTCCCCATGACTCTTTTAAATGCCCATCAGGTTAGTAAGTGTTGAAAAGGTACAAGTAAAGCTTCTACTCTTGATTCTATGTACGTTTCCTCTTCACCTGTCACGGCCATTCTTTCTTCTCCTATCTAGCTGTTCACATTTTCTAAACTCATCTATTCTACATCATGCAGTTTACTGTTCTTCTTGTCGCGGCGGTATCGGCTCACCTTGCTGCCGCCCAAACATTGAACATTCCAACCCGTGTTGGAAGTGTTGTTGCTCTTTCCTCTCCTAGCACTATATCGGGTACGGTTGACCTGGGCAACAAGGAATTCGACCGAGGACAGCCATGTAACTCGGATGAGGATACTGGATCATCTAATGCAGTTTTCATTCTCAAGTCTGGAGCCACACTATCCAATGTTATCATCGGAGCAAACGCTCTTGAGGGTGTCCAGTGGGTTCTTCTTTCTACCTACGTGTTGGAGTTCTGGAAAATTGCTAATGAAACTTATGTAGCTGTGAGGGAGCTTGCACCTTGAATAACGTTTGGTTCAGAGATGTTTGCGAAGGTATTCATCGCCAGCGTCAGACTACAGATGACTAAGACTAATTCTTCTGAAGATGCCATCACACTTAAGGGAACAGGAACTGTCTTGATTCAAGGTGGAGGAGCTCAAAATGTCAGCCCCATTTCTCGCCATTTTGATACTTGACTAACACACATTCAGGCCAAAGACAAAGTCGTACAAGCTAATGGTCGTGGACTAACAACAATCAAGAACTATACCGTTGTCAATGTTGGAAAAGTCTTCAGATCCTGCGGCAACTGCTCCAAGAACGGTGGACCCAGAAACGTCGTCATCACCGGACTCAAAGCCAACGGTGTAACCGCTGACATTGTAGGCATCAACTCCAACTATGGTGATGTTGCAACTATCAGCGGTTCATGTGGAAAGAGCATCAAGCATGTCTGCCAGGAATTTAAGGGTATTGTGAAGAACGGCAGTGCTGAGAGCCCAAAGCTCTCTACCACTGCAAACTGCCAAGGCGCTCAGAGCAAAGCTATCCCAGCCTGTTAGATGACAGTTGGTGAAGTGAATGGCAGATTTAAAATGTCAGTTTCATATGGCGTTAAGCCTCTCGATTTTCATGTACATAGATATTTGAGGTGCTCTCGCTCGATGAACTTAATGACAATAATTTCTGTGACAATAAAAGCCTGGACACACTCATGAAAACTTTGCGATGTGTTGAAAAGCTGTCTGTTGTAGTCGGCTATTGCGGTCTGCCACGAAAGGCTTTGATCAGTTTCGAAGCAACAGCGCCACAGCTTTGTTCAGATGATTAATTGACAAGGTTCATCGTTATGGTGAGGTTACATGAGCTTGTCATTTGCGAAATGCAACACAAGTCTCGTTCTATGAACCGGCATAAAACACACTCAAAGACCAACTGACATATTTGACATAAGGATCGGAAAACTTCATAAGCCTCCAATAGCAGCTTCCCGACCACGCTGCGTACTGACCGGTGTGCCCGTATTTTTTCCACCACTCCTATGATCGTTCCCAGCTTCCACCAACGATCGTTGTTATCACACGGTAAATATAACGAAATGTTCCGAACAGCGGAAAGATCTACAATAACATTCATGCGCGACAATTCGCTGTGCCCGCCATATTATATCTAATGGAGCGAGGTCTATTTTGGCTTCTGAAGCTCAATTCAACGAATCATTCTCCCCTCGTTTAGAGGAGCCAAGTGCATCCGTAGAAGAACTACCGAAGCTTGGATGAACACTGTGAAACCGGCTGATTCTATTACCTCTACAACAGTTGGCGCGTACGCGGCATTCCGTGCTATTACTCGCTTCAGTACATCAGAATAAAGCGTAGTTAGACTAGGGGTTCAGAGCCTTCGAATAAGGATACTTTGACACATAACCGACGTCCTTATGCCTTCCACGATACTAGTAGTAGGTTAATCATGGCGCCTATATGAATCCGTCTTGAGCAATATTCCGATTAATTTTCTCCGTCAAGTAGATGCTTCGAGAATGTTGGCATCTTAGCACAGCATACAATGCTGATTTGTGGTCCGCACCAGTAGAGCAGTTAGACAGATGTACATGTTAGAAAGGTAGTTCTTTACTTGGATATATATAAAGCCACGATTCCGTATGACTGCGATGGGTTTGTTGTCCAATATACATCAGAGCAGTGTGAGGATACTTGACAGCAGAAAGAAAATCGCCGTACGTGATTTCGAACCAGAATATTAGGTAGCAAACTAGTCAGAGTCATCCTCAATTCTTTCTCGCTTATCACGGGCAAGGCTTGCTCCTCAACGCTGGCAGCTCTTTGCCGTTTCCTATCGAAACATATCTTTTAAGTTTGCTTGTATTTCAAATTGACCAGGATCAAGGTTCTGGATAGTTCACTGATATCCTACTATGAGAAGTTGCTCGGGGTATAAGTTTATGTAAACTATATATACATGTTCTTCAAAATTAATACATCGTACCCAATATCATACAAATTACAGACCACAAGTGGAGCAATTATGTCCTTGTATAACAGTCTAATAACGCGGAGCTGGCCCTCGCGGAGAATTATGACCCAAGAATTTTCCCCTAGGTGCATTTTTAATATCGAATTGTAGCTTCTTCTTCATCACCTCAAGCTCAAGGTTGTGCTGCAGTTGCTTGATCCTCTCGTCGGGATCAACCTCATCCTCAATGATGTCATCATCATCAACATTAGGTCTGCCCTGAGAATTCCACTTTGACGAATCCAATTCATGTTTTACTGATTTCAACGCGTTGACCTGTGCCGCACTCCGTACATCCCCCCATACTGGGCGATAATTAATATTTGGATCAGGTAAATACGCAGGTTTCAAATCTGTAATGACCGGTGGAGGTCGGTCGGGCTGTTTCTTAGTCAAGTCAATTGGCCCTTTTCCATCGCCTGGAAATCTCAAACCAAGACGATCAAAATCCTCATCCTCAACAACTTCGATAAACCGAATATTGCTCTTGCCTCGTCTGATGAAGAGCAAGGTGTCGTATATGAGAAATTTGCTAGTTTCCTCGGGGCGCCAGGTTCTAACCTTGTTCCAGTTTACAGCTCCAGAAGTCATCGCTTCCTTTTTGGTATCAGCACCACCACCAACATAAACAGATTGTTCTGATGCAAGGCGATGGCCTTCGCCTGCTGAACTGGCTAGCCCACATGCATACAGTATTCTGCCTATACTCTTGGTAAAGATTAATGATTTAGGAAGCATTAGATGTGCCTTTGGTCGGTTATTCAGGTTGACCTGAGCTAGCTCAAGAGCAGATGCACCAACAGGATCTTTTGGATCTGTCGTGTCTTGCTTGACTAATGACTTGTTAGCGGTGTTCTTTTTTTAATAGTGCTTAGACAGTTGCAATCACCACAATTTTTGGAGACTGGAAATACTTACTCTCAAGATTCTGCTTCAGGAAGACATCTTTATGCTCTTGGGCTGTATCATTAGCAGCCTTTTGGCCATGTACAAGCTCAACAAATTCAGATGCTAGTTTATGCTGAGCCTTTCGCTTGGAAGGTTCCTTTGTATGCTCCTCTAGTAGTTTGTCTATGTCATCAATTGGCATGAACGTAAACTGTCTGAGATATCCTCCTACATCGTTATCAGAGGTACCCAGAAAGTACTTGTAAAGATCAAATGTGCTGGTCATAGTCGAGTCAAGCCATATGGCATTTCCTGCACTTTTGCCGAATTTTGCTCCAGAAGAAGTGGTGAGTAGTGGCGTTGTAAGGCCAAACGGGGGCTCAGTTGTCTTCTTTGGAAATTCGGGATTCGGGTGGTGGAGAGCGATATGTTTGACAGCCTGTACTCCTGCAGTTATGTTTCCATACTGGTCAGATCCACCGATTTGCATTCTTATTCCTTGTGTATTGTACATATGCCACCAATCCCAAGCCTGCATCAAAGGGTACGAAAGCTCGGCATATGTTAATCCACCATCACCCTTACCCAATTTGTTTTTGACACTGTGAACGTCAGCCTATGTGTATGTTTCTATAAGATTCATATCTTTCAAGAAGTACTCACGTCCGCTTGGCAAGCATAGGACCGGTTGGAGTATGACCAATTATTGATAAAGCCTCTTCCCATGTCAAACTCTGAAACCATGTGGTATTATTTAGTAGTGCCCTCTTCCACGCCCACTCCCAAGTATAATCGTACTTTCGCCCGTATGCTTCGACATTTACCCATAACTTTTTTAACTGGAAGTGCATATTGGCCATGTTTTGCACTCGAACCGATCGATGTACCTTTTCTCTAGCAGTGTCACGACCAGTGGGATCCCCAATTTTTGCAGTAGTTCCTCCGAGCAGCGTGACAGCTTGATATCCGTGGACATACATCCAGAACAGCGACATGAGCGGGAGCATGTGTCCAACGTGGAGTGAGGCGGCCGTAGGATCAATACCAACATAGGCTCCAATTCGATGTTCAATCAGCATCTTATCTACCTCCTCTCTAGTTCTAAAAGTCATAGGTAAGAAGTTGCACGATTGAGAGGCTCCTCCATGCTTACCCGGTCATCGCTTCTACTAAGTTCCGCTCCTCCAAAATACTGAGCATGCTCTTCTGCTTTCCATCCTTAATCTCCAGAGCTTTCTCCTGCCATTTCGTTTCTGCGTCTGCAACTTTCGACAAATATTTCATCCCAATCCATCTTCGAGTTGCTTTAGGGGAAACATCAGCAGCTCGAAAGGCGCATCTAGCGCAAACATAGGTAGAGGGCCGTAGTAATGAGAAGGATGGCATGTTAGCCATTGATCGACTTATAAAGAATACATGAATATGTGGCGTGGACTGATATTATGACCGGGTGCTCCAGACCAAGTATAACAAAGCGCAGTGATACAAAGCTTGGGGTTACAATCAGGTATGGATCTTGTGCTTCCCGTCCTCAAAAAAAGTTGACGCGCCGAAGCGGCCGCATACCAAGCGCTAATGACCCTCTCGTTGAAGCCTCCAATCACGTGGTTATAAAAGTGGAGTAGAAATGTAGTACTTGTTTCCTTAACTAAGGTATGTCTATCAGAGTAAGTAGTCTTTTGTCTTGTTTTTGGCTGAATTGTTTATAAGTCGGTGCTTGTTGATGCCCATTTGGAAATACTTATTATTTGTTCGTACTGTGATGTTACTCTATCTTTAATTGGATTTTTGATACTGTACTGCCAAAAGGTCCCCTCTGAACCCCACACTCCGTTAAGCCTACTACCATAAGGTTATATATCCTTCCGTAGATCTCCCCGCGATTCTCCCAACGGTAACAACACACCTACTTCCTCAGTAACTCTCTCTGATCCTGGTGATTCTTCTTCCTTGTATGTTCTCCTTATTTTCCCTGCTTGTTTGGCCACAGCTGTCATCACTATGGCGGAACAACTGTCTTCCAACAGTGCAGCTGACGGTGGCCAAGTGTTCCAGGCTCAGTTTATCCCAAAACAAAACCCTCCGCCACACTCCAACTCTCCCAGTATGAAAGTTGTCGTAGTTACTTTCCCTGGCTTAGGGCAAGTTACGAAGATAGATTATAATACTACTGTCTTCACAGCTCTTCTGGAAGTTCATGTAAGTCGATCTGAGGATCCTTGGCAAGTTTCTCTATGGTATGCCGAAGGTACAGAATGGCATGAAACTCCCATGGTTCTCTCTTCAGATCCAAAGTCACATCCTATCTCACTACAATCACCACAACCGTCACCAAATCTGCATAAACTCTACTTCACCGTACCTCTTACGTTCCGTCTTCATACAAACTTTACCATCAAATTCAGAAGTAGCCCTGATCAAAAGTGGAAATGGGTGAAAGAATATCAAGGATCGCCAGATGGAACTATATTGTTGAGAAGTGTCACATCTCAAGAATTGATATCGAATGAACTTGGAGATTATATTGAAGGTCTGAATCCCAATCTTCAATCGAAGAGCCATCGAAGTCAATCCCCAGGAACTACTCTTTGGTCTCTAGAAGCACCAATTGATGCCGCTGATGGACAGAAATCCAACTTTAAAGATATCAAGTTCGGTTTGCCGTGGGGATTGGGGAAATTCTCAAGGTAAATCTCAATTTTACAGTTGTACGAGCCTCTTTCCTCAAAATAATCTAACAGTATAGGTGGTTTGCTCTGATACGGATCTGGAGTCCCTGGCTAGCACCAAGGCATGGCAGGGAGAATTTTAGTCTTGATAAAGAAGCCGTTCTGTGTTCCTTTCTGAGCAAAAGTGGCAAGCATCTTGTTCTTCTTGCAATCAGCGGAGTAGACGACGTGATGACACTGTTCACTAGCGTGGATGGCCAGGTTAATTTGCATGTAAGGCCTGCTGCAAATTTTCTCTCTCAAAATTTTGAACTGATAAACGAATAGATAAGAAATGATAGCTCTGAAAAGAGAGTTGCGAGGGTATTGGTCGGGCTTGGAGACACATTCGAGTCAGCCAATGCTGCTGTGATGTACCATGCCAGAAGTTTCGTTGTAGCAGCAAAAATCTCGAATGGTGAGCAGCAAAAAGAGTTCGAGGCGATGGAAACCGATGAGGAAAATACCAAGGTGTGGGCGGAAAATTGGTATGATGGCTTGACATACTGTGAGTTGTGAACCAACTTTTAATTCGAGATATACTGATACGAGACATAGGCACTTGGAACGCCCTTGGCCAGAAACTGACGGAAGAAAAAGTTCTAAAAGCTGTTGACACTCTCGCGGAAAACAAGATCAATGTGACGAACTTTATTATCGATGATAATTGGCAATCCATAGATTATAGAGGCCACGGCCAATTCCAGCACGGTTGGAACGAATTTGAAGCGGAGCCAAATGCTTTCCCAAACGGTCTTAAGCATCTAGTTTCCCGCATTAGAGAAAAGCATCCCAGTATCCAACACATTGCTGTGTGGCATGCAATTTTAGGGTATTGGGGTGGTCTGTCTCCGGATGGAAAACTGGCTAGGACCTACAAAACCGTGCAAGTAGTACGGGAAGATGCCGAAAGGAGGAACTTACCTCTAGGAGGTAAATTGACACTAGTTGCTGAAGAAGATGTATCCAGATTCTATAGCGATTTCTATAGTTTCCTCGCATCTTGTGGTATTGATGCTGTAAAAACTGAGTAAAGCTTCCTTTCCTCGGAAGGAAAACAAGGTGCTAATTCAAATTAGTGCACAGTTCATGCTCGATACACTAGTTTCGGCAGAAGCTCGTCGCGATCTCATACCAGCCTATCTAGACGCATGGACGATTGCTACTCTACGACATTTTGGTGTCAAAGCTATCTCTTGCATGTCACAAACACCGCAAATATTGTTCCACTCTCAGCTGCCTCAAAATTCACCACCAATACTTGTACGGAACTCTGATGACTTCTTTCCTGAGGTCCCAGCTAGTCATCCTTGGCATGTCTGGACGAATGCACACAACGCTTTGTTTACCCAACACCTAAATCTCTTACCAGACTGGGACATGTTCCAAACCGTTCACGAATACTCTGGTTTCCACGCTGCCGCACGATGTGTGAGTGGTGGGCCAATTTACATTACTGATGTACCTGGCCAACATGACTTTGCTCTGATAAATCAAATGACAGGCACAACTCCTCGCGGGAAAACTGTGATTTTCAGACCTAGTGTAGTCGGGAAGACATTAGACCAGTACAATCGGTACGAGGATGATAACTTACTTCTTGTCGGTACATATCATGGTAAATTCTCGTAACTAATACTAATACTACACTTGTTAATCTATATATAGGCGCTGCAATGACAGGTACCGGAATAATCGGAATTTTTAATGTATCCCAACGCCCTATAAGCGAACTTATTCCCCTCTCCAAATTCCCTGGAGTAGTAGAAGCACAGCTGTTCATTGTCCGGGCGCATTCCAGCGGCCTGGTGTCCCCGCCCATTCAGGTTGTTGATCCGTCTTCGCTGATATATGTATCCCTCCCAGTCCGTGGTTATGATATCTTATCCGCATATCCTCTTCGCGGCTTCTACGATGAAAAGTTAGATTTAACTACTTGGGTTGCCAATCTAGGCCTCTTAGGTAAAATGGCTGGTGCTGCCGCCATCGTCGATAACAAAATCACCAAGCTGGAAAATGGCAAAATTGTGATTGATACCAATATCAAAGCATTGGGCACACTCGGGGTTTATATATCGACGCTTCCTGATACTTCTTTCAAGGAAAGTACTATTATTAGCATACTCGGCCAGGTAATTCCTATCCACACAGTGAAAGTAAGTGCAGACGATGCTCATGTATTGGAAATTGATGTCGAGAGAGCATGGAAGGAGATGGAACTGGATAGTAGGTGGAGTAATGAAGTTGAGGTAAAAATCTACCTCAATCCTATTCGTTAGGAGAGTCAATATCACTTATCCCAGCCAGCCCAGTTCCATTCGAACTGCGCGATCAGCCTGCATCATATAGTTCAATGGTTGTTAGCACATTACGAATGACAAACATCAACTCTCAGCTGATTCGAGACACAAGACGTACTAGCACTTCCTAATTGAGAACATGATATTCGTAAATCATGTATATGGCCAATTCAGGGAGAGTTTGGAGCCTGTAGTGTTCTTGAATATTTATGATGAGTAAAGCACTTAGCGTTTGTGATTAGAAGAAAAAGTAAGGTTTGATCTCCTTGTACGAGTAATATAGGTGAACTGCTGAGTCAAATTGCTTTTTTCAACCGCTGCAGTGCATATGAAAAACATTTCTCTATTACTATGTATAACTCCAAATGATCCGAGCTTGTGGACATCTCGGTGACTTACCCAGACAAAATATTTCAAACCAACGAGTGCGCACTGCATCTGGAAACTCAAGCGCCAATTAGAGACACCAAACACCTTTATTATGTTGACTAGATCTCACCGACCCGGGAATTAGTAACTCCAACCACTCCAACAGCTTTGTCTAGAGTCATCGGCCAATATCATATGTGCCCTGTTTCTCTTACCATCTTTACCAATGTGGTCGAGCTTACAAAAAACAACGGACGACAGTAAAAACGATAATGATGACAATTCCAAAATATGGGTAGCTACTTAAAATCCGAGATGCCCGGCCTGGACTTCGGGCCCCAAAAATAGATGAGGTTCTCAGGTATGAGATTCGGGCCGCGAGGCAATTACCATCCACGAATATGCACCATAAAGCCAAGTTGCCACAATTGCAGTGATTTTGACAAGTAGTCGCCATCAAGGGCAGTTTTCCCTGCGAATTCCGTCAATGTGTTCCAGGAAAAATGAGTACGGCCGTATAAATTAATTAACTTAGTAATTCTGCGTTTCGTGGTCAAGCTGAAAGCTGATAACCTTGTCGGAGCGACAACATGCTTGTGGCAGATTTGATTAATAATGCCATATATATACAATCAATAATTGATAGATCTTTTAAGGCTTCTCCGGATACCTGTTCATATCCATGTGTTGTGAAATATCCTATCGCTAAATAGAGAATTTAAAAACTGAGGAAACAATGTTTTTCAACCCTCTCCCAAGTTATGTTATTCCTTCTTTGGACTTTATCGACTCGGTAATCACTACGGCCAGTGCAATGGCGGGCATACCCTTTACCAAAAAGGCAGAGCAAGAGTTAGCTTTTGAAGATAAGGCAGACAAGAAGGATGACGCTATACAGGAAGTCAAGGAGAAGGCATGAGTAATATGGTGGAGTGGAAATATTGAAGATAGAAAGTGTGGACGCAACCTGTCAGGAGTGACTGCTGAGAGAGGCGAGCTAGGTGGAAGCTTTACTTTCTGATGTTGGTAGCGACTGGTTAACAGAGAACGGAGAAAACATTGAAGAGATTCAGTGGCCTTGGATCTCGACTCACGCTAGGATACTGATTCCCAAGTTTTTGACTGCACCTACTCGCATTGTTTGGAGGTATATGTTCAAAATCAACAGTAAAACATATACGAGGATGTGGAAAAACGCCAACTATTACACAGCAATACAGAGTATTGAAAAGCTGAACGTTAGACGCTGGTGGAAGGGCAAAGACATATTTAAAATGGATTCTTGATATTGTATCTATCCCAAATTAGAAAACTTATCACCTTCCCATGACATATGAAGTTCTCTCCATGTCTTTGGTCCCACAAATTTCCTCACGTACATGAGAAGCATCGTCCTTCTGGACAAACGAAAGCTGCGATTTAGTTGATTTATGGAATATTACTAGGCACAAATGAAGGTGTTTTACCAAAAAACTTGAGATCGTATTGTTAAACATTGTTCGAGTGAATCTTACAGAAAACTTTGACAGAGTGTATGGTATGAAGATTTAATCAAACGTTTGTAGGAAAGTATATATGCGTGAAGTTTTCAGCTCACAAATTTTACTAGCCATTGGGGCGTTGATACTTGGCTATAAAGAAAGAAAGGGTCCTATAGCGAGCAGCGTAGTAATCAGGTGTGCAAAATAACGCCTCGCAGAAGAATATATCTGAATACAATCTGAAATATGAAACATTGCCATACGTACAGAAAACGGTATAGTCTCAGTATCAATTGATAAACTACATGGTGATGTTGAGAAAGGCTTTGAAGCATGAGTTTCCATCTCCAAATCCAACAAACTAACAAATAGCTCTTGATAAAAATGGAAGCTATATATGAATCATGGAGATAGAGGAAATTAAAACCTCTAACCTGTGGAGCTCCTTTGATCACGTGTGGACGCGTCCCCCATGCACGCGAGCTTTCCAACTCTACAGCTTTACAACAAACTAAGAAGTTGACGCAAGATAGAAATTCGGATCAGCAGAGAATCTCTAGTGCCTTGTACGGTGGACTTGAACCCGAGACTACTAATAATATAAAGACCATTCAAGAATTTTAGAATAACTTCACACTGAATAACATCACATAGCAACATTACGCGCCTTGGATGCTCGCTGGCGCAACGCCAATGGTATGATCTGAGAGGTCTTATATTCCTAGTCGCTACTATTTGATTACAGCAAAATCTTCTTCTTCAGACAATATGGCAACACAACCAAATGATCTGGATGCGAGCCTCGCGTCTCCAAGCCCGATGCCACACTGTGATCTCCAAAAGGCTGCAAAAATCGGGAGTCAGGAACTCGAATGGAAAAGTGATCTTTGGGGATGCAAGCCAATTCTGGTATCAAAAGCGAAGCAGGGAAAGCAAACAGCTGATATTGGTGACTGTACTGTACACCACACGCCAACGCCAAATACTGCCCTCACGATGGCGCAGAAGGACATTGCAAAGATGTTTGTGATCGGTAAAAGGTCTCTGACAGCGCAAAATATGGTTTCAGAAGCAGCTCCCGTACCTCCGATCTCGACTGGTTTCCAAATAGAACCTATCTTTGCAAAGCAAGCCCAGAGGTTCGCTGACCTGGAGAGAGAGAACTCAAGCCAACCGCGGCAGGGCTGGGGCTTCGGACAGACTGTTTCTTCGACCTCTCCGACCAACAGATATGTTCGCTCTCCAAAACAAGGAAAACCTCATCCAGCCGCCTCCAATAAGATACCTGCTGTCGAGCTTTTAAAATTCGAAAACTTACCATCAGAGGTGAAGATTATGATTTGGGATTGCGCCCTTCCCACCTTTGTTGAGGTTATATTCAATGAAGATACAAGACAGTATGCCTTTCTTCTCAAGCGTATTATTTAAATGCTGCTAAAACTAATCTCACAGATTTTTCGCGCCTGGCCCAAGAGAGGCAATATTGGACTTATGCCGTGGCTTTACGAATATTTTCCATATGAAGCCAATACACCTTTCATGCGAGAACGCCGAACAGTCCAATCTAGATGTTATTCTCATTCGTCCTGCAATAGATACCGTCTATATTGGGTGTGAGGCTATGCTACACCTCGATGTTAAAGCTTTCTGTGGCCACCCTGGCAACCAAGTCATTGAGAATCTTGCACTATCAGCAGTATCTTGTGGGAATATTCGCTGGTGTGGCACAGAATATGGAAGGAATTTAGGTACCCGAAGCTTAATTGGTGATTTAGTACGAGGTCTCAAGAACCTGAAAAAACTCTTTGTTGTCGAAGGTGACCGATTACATAGAGAAAGCGAGGTTGATCACTGGAGCAAAGGAAAAGCCCGTCGTTACGAGATCAAACTTAGTGATGTTCCTGCGACCACTCACCTATCGAGATATGACCACCGAGGAAAGTATCATTACTGGCCCCCTGCCAAACCTTGGATCCATCCCCTTGCGTTGAAGGTCATTCAGATGTACGAGGAGGAAGTTGAACGGGAGAAGAGTGGAGATTACCCTATTGTGTTCAGTGGGACTTGGTCTAGGCCAGAAATGATTCCTAAACTCCTCAGCAGGACTCTACTTTGCTGGGACCGACAACCGCCGCTACAAAATACCGCTAATAAAATGCAATTCCTACCTCGTCCACTACCCGCCACGCAATTTTTCCGAAATCCTATCAAATTATCGAACTTCCATGATTTTGAGTCGGCGCGACATACACCGGATCGAGATTCTTCCAATGATGCACCAAACAAAACCCCGATATTTCAGAATCGTAGCAGTTTTTTGGATTAAGCATAGCTCTGCTAACCATTGACGTAGAATTTGGGAAGAATTGATAGGTTATGAGATGATTAATGTATGGAATTATGATGTTGCATGTCTTTACTGCGGATTTTGGGAGATACCACGAATTCAGAAATTGAGTGCCTGGTGGGAAGCTAGCTACACACCAAGATTGGAAAGTTATTCGTAGATGAGGAATACTGATACTGTAGATAGCAATCCTATATTTAATACACCTGGCGCAAATTCTCGGAACAAATTTCGTATTAGCCTTCGTCCCTTGTTGCGATTGGCTCCTATGTTAGCATATTTCGCACCACTTGTAGTCACTATAATGTATTACTGCCATGAGCCTGGACCTGAAGCAGTTTTGGAAGATGAGTTTTTGTTGGCCACGCTTTGCAGATGACAGCATATATGCATGAACATTTGGAGAAGACGCTGTCTATCAACAGCCCAGTGGCGTATACTTGAGACTCGTATTCTGTAATGGCACCTGCTGAAATTTTCCCTTACTTGAATTGATTGAGTGTATAGCAAAGATCTGATGGTCTTACATTAGTAAATTGACATCCTAAGATTCCCCATGTTACAATACCCTTTTTCGTAACTCTTCATGAGGGGCCCTTTGATAACTTCAATCTACGCTAGAAGGAAGACCTTGAATTATCTATATCAAAATCCATGAATAAATCATTCCATAGACCCCCAGTGTTCCGTTTATCTTGTGCTTTAAACCTGGAGTCATCAACGCCTTTGCCATGCACAGCTTGAAACACGACTCCAGGTAATGCTTTCCATACGCAATAACTCTTCCTTCCTAGTTTTGATCTAGAAAGCCGACACCTATCTGGAACACTTCTTCCTCCCTCTGCCTCCTACTGATGAGGGAAGAGGATTCGCTCCTTCCATGATACTCGCGCAGTCACGAGTTGAAATAGCTCTGCTCTTCCTGTATTCCACACGCAGTTGTGAGGATTTTGTTGAAAGTTATCAGCCCCATCACAGCCACAATATCACAGATTTACACGACCTGCTCGTCTGCTTACGACGAACGGATCTGCTCACGCGAATGTTCTCGCTTATCGTGAAAAAGTGGCAGGGGATGAAGGACTTGGCGACGAGGCCAGTCAAGAGACAGCATATAGTACATACCCCTACATAACATTGTTCTTTAATAGTTGAATTAATCCAAGCAGATGCATATCTGTAGTTTTAGAAGTAAGCCAGTTGCTTAATGCACAAACTCGTCAGAATAATCCTACACTCCAGTCATCTTCAGTTCCAGTCATACACTGTATCAGCCTCTTCAAAAGAAATCTGAAAGGACGTCTTATGAATCGTGTCACCAGAATTAGATAGTATATAGATGCTCAAAACCCCTGAAAACTTGTTCATTAAATATTCATCTTATATTAAATTCAAACACTTTGGTCATAACTTTCATCATAATTATCAATCACTTGCTTTGAAAAGATTTCTATCATTCAACTAGCATATCAATCACTTGCTTTGAAAAGATTCCTATCATTCAACTAGCATATCATTCAACTAGCAATGCATTTCCATTTAATCTTAGGTATCAGCACTATAGTCGGTACAGCACTCGCAGCACCGGCGGTCGAAAATGTACGGCCAATGCTCGCTATAGAACACCAAGGGCTGGGTAATCCACTGAATGAGTTGTCAAATATGACTGAAGTTCAGAATCCAAAAGGAGATAATCAAACTCAGTACATAAAGGAAAAAACTCTTCGCATCATGCCACTTGGAGGTAAGTAATTAGTCTTTTTGCAACATCTTTCCTAATTTGTAAACTAAGCTTCTATCATGCATGGACATGGTAGTAGCACAGGAAATGGCATGAGATTGGATCTCCTCAAACTTCTCGAAAATGAAAAGAACAAGGTTACCTACATCGGCTCTCAGGAAAGTGGTAACATGACGAACAAGCATAATGAAGGACATCCTGGAGCCACGATCAAGGAGATGCCCGGATTCTTCAAGGACACTATCAAATAACACCCAAACGTCATTCTCGTATTTGTCGGAACCAATGATGCTTACAATCCTGGCTCAGAGACCGCACATGAGCGAATGGGGGTAGTGGTAGATGATCTTGTGAAAGAGGCTCCCGATGCTGCCATTTTGATAGCGCAAATCACAACCGTCACCAGCAACGAGAAGGCTGCCAAGAATATCGCAACATACAATGAGAAACTGATCCCTGTAATCAAACAGCGAGCTGACAATGGTGCTCATGTTGCTTTGGTAGATATGGGGAAAATATTGGAACCCGAGGATCTATCAAAGGACGGAAAACATCCCAATGATAAGGGACACGCGAAGATTGCTAAAGCGTGGTATAAAGGACTGTCAAAAGCTGCGAGTAAAGGGTGGATTAAGGAGCCTCTCAAGCTCTCAGGATCAGGAAATGCCACGTCAGCCGCTAAAGGAAATGAAGAGACTGACGAAGAGAAGACAAACGACACTGCTGCCGCAGATAAGGGTGCGACTGGAGAAGCTGAAACTATGTATAGCAAATAATCTGGGAATGATAGCACGAACGCTGAAGGCAAGCCTACAGAAATAGAGGACAAGATTAAGACCAGGAAACGTTGGTCACCAGGATAGCTTACTTAAGAATTGAGTGAGATTAGCCCTTCTTTTTTTTTAAATGGATTATTCACCCAGATTTAGGATATATAGACTTATAGAATATGGGAATGAAAAGCTTATGATTTACAACACATCACTGGCGTGCGTTAAGTGAATGAGATGTTATGCATGACTCTCTAAGTGAGATTTTCATTACAAGGATAAATTGTGGAATATGACTGTCCTGAAAGCGCAAAGTACCCAGTGTGTCGTATTAGGTCTTATAGATTGAGATAATTACAAGCAGATAACCTACAGCCCCCAAATCAACGCCTTCAAGTTTTTGAGGATGACTAACACCACTTATATCTAATGAACCTAATTTGCTTACTGATATGTGGAATATATTTGCTATTAGAGAAGGCAAATAAGAATGAGGTGGAGAGGCAGGAATTCTTTAGACAATGTGTTCATTAAAGATACTACTTGTTCTTACAGAGTTTCATACGTCGGCCACATCCTACGGAACTTTGATAGGCCAATAGGTGATTGACTAATCACAATCGGTGGGATCCCAATCCGTGACCAAGTATTCATCAAGACTATCCATGGCGTCCATATCCGTTTCACTAATCTCAAAAGTTCCAACCTGTGAATTGCTCACTATTCTTTCCTTCCCTACACTCTTTGGAAGAGGAACATAGCCATGTTGTAAGCTCCATCTGATCATCAACTGTGCCGGAGTACAACCGTAATGCTTTGAAAGTGACACGATGGTCGGATTTTTCAGCCGTAAGCCTCTGGCTAGCGGCGCATATGCCTCAATTGTTATCCCATACTCTTTACAATAAGTTACGAGTTCTGGGCGTGTGTTGAAAGGATGGACCTCAATCTGGTTGACCGAAGGCAGATGTCGTGGATTAGAGGCTATTAGCTCTTTCATGTGCTTCAAGCCAAAATTGCTAACACCACCACTCCTAACCTCCCGTTGCTCAATCGCATCCTCAATCGCCCGCCAACACTCTGCTCTTTTCTCTGCACCTCCATATGGGCTATGGAGAAGATATAGGTCTAAATAGCCAAGACCACTCTTCCGTATCGAGCTTCTAATGCTTAGTCGAGTTTCATCATAAGTTGAGTTCTCCTTCAGTTTCGTTGTAAACCAGATATGTTCCCTGTCCACCCCAAGTTTATTATTATCGATAAAGTGGACAATTGCAGAGCCTGCTGCTTTCTCATTCCCGTACCATTCAGCACTATCAAACCCGCGATATCTAGATACTTTATTGTCACTCAAAGTTCATGAAAGTTTAAGGGGACAGAGCATACCCAGCTTCTAGCGCGGCTGTAACAGCTTCGGAGCATTCGCGACCAGATGTTTGATAAAGACCAAGGTGGATAAGGGGCATGCGATGTTTGTCGTTTAACTTTATCTTGCTTGCTAATGTGAAGCTCTTTACAGGCTGGATAAGAGCCATAATTGTTATGATTCAGTGTTGTTGAAGTTTGTGGTCTGAAATATATATCAACGTCAGTTGCTCTTAGGGAAAAGGTGGAGTGGTGGGGTTATGCTTGGCATTCATCAGGTAGTCAGGCTTGTGGGTCTTTGCATCATGGAAGGAGCTTCGTAGCTTTAGGTTCATAAAAGATATAGGCGGCTTATATTAAACAACGGCAATAAGACTTCCTTTATGGGATATGAATTTCGAGCTTATGATTTGGAACTCTGGCTAATTTTTAACGGTGTGGTGATAAGAGAGTATTTCGTGAGATGCCAAGACCAATGAATAGCTTCAGTGGGGGTTGGCTTCGGGTACACAGAAGGCTGTTCTTTATTTGATATATATTGTTACGGTACACGGGAGAGTCATTCATAGTACTATCCCTTGTATTCTATTCGGTATAGCGTTCGCTCTTCTGAATATGTCAAGCAAGTACCAGACCTAATCCAAGTGTCTCTTCTATCCTATATCGGTTTATGGTAGTTCACACCATGGATATAGCCACAACTTCCCATCGCAAAACCTCTTTCCAAATCACACCGCCTCTCCTTAATTCTTCGAATCCTTGGGCAACCAGTGCCACCGACCTTAAAGCTCGTAAGTATCCGACTGCTAAGTACAAGATTTTAATCCAACATCTCATTTCTGCCGATGTGGACAAACCACGTGCTACATTGAACCCAGCATGAGTATCATTATGGAATTGAAATACAGTTTTAAACAACCAAAAGCAGCTTGAAATCGGGTGTTAGTAGCTACAAGTGTAGATGAATTAGCTATAGTAGACTATATCGCAGGATTTGCGTTGTGTTAATATGTTTGTCATAGTTTACGACTGTCCTTACACTGGAGCCGTGACAATCCGGACATCTTTATGGCAAGAATTCAAGCAACAGGTATCCACTCATCAATATACGTTTTTCTCGACTACATACGGAACCAGTCATTCACAAATAAATACTACTCTATATCCTGAAGGCCGTGGCGAGGTTGTGCCTGATTTTGATGAGAGCTCTTCGCTCAATACTCTAGGATACAGTCCGGTGTCATTTATCAAATATTGTGAAATGCTAGCCGAGATGTCAAGAACTGGCCAGCTGTCTCAAAGACCAAATAAACCCTTTATTGTCAGCGTCACAGGAGACGAAACGCAAGTTGGAGCCTGTTTGGCTCATCTTATGGAGTTGCAAAATCAGCCTGAAAATACCGCATCAGGTCTAGAATTACTGATGGAGGTGAACTTATCATGCCCAAACATACCGGATAAAGCGCCGCCAGCTTACGATCGTGATGCTTTAATGAGATATATCATGGTTTTAGCTAAGACAAAGCAGTTGCACAGTAACCATAAGGATGTACAAGTTGGCATTAAGACTCCACCCTATACATATCATGGCCAATTTCTGGCTATGATACGTTGCCTGGAGGACAGCACTAAGATGGTCGGCGGTTGTCCCATTAGCTTTGTTACAGCCACGAACACTTTAGGAGGGTAAGTAGTATTTCTTTTGGACAGAGACACTACAGATCGGAGAGCAGTTCCATACTTATTGGATCAACTTTATGATACTCTCAAATGGCGCAAGAAAAAGTATAAATCAGCTGTACAGAAATTTGCATCTCGATATGATCGAGATGAGAACTGTCTGATCATACTGTCAAAAACTGTTTCGTCCGATCGTATCATATGGTGTGATACATGAGAGCTGGCACAATTTCAATTCAAAAAGTAGTTTCGCTTGGGTGGGGGTCTGACCACCCGAAACTGCTTGAAGAACTCAAGAAGCCGAAGTACCAAGGAAAACTCTCACTTATCCAAGATGCCATGATATTTTTCATACATGCTAACGGATAAAAGGTGTCTCGTCATGAACGAATCCGGAGTCCCTGCGCTGGGCAGCGCAAATGGAACCGGAATTGGAGGCATGGCAGGCGACGCACTACACCCACTTGCTTTGGGGAACGTGAAAACCATCCGACAATTGCTAGACGCAAGTGTGCAAGAAGAAGTAAGACGGATTTCAATTATTGGTATTGGTGGTGTGAAGGATAGATCAGGTTATGAAAGAATGAAGAGTGTAGGTGCGGCAGCTGTAGGAGTCGGGACTGCGCTGGGAAGGGAAGGTGTTGTAGTATTCAAAAAAATCACAGACGGCGGACCCTGACGCACCTAAGTGGTAGAAGCATTGGCTTTCTTAGCAAACCATGGCGGTCAAGCCGGACAACGAGACAGTCAAATCAAACCTGTCAAGGAGACGAAACCAAACCATTTAGAACTGCTTTTGTATATTCTCACATTGCACACTTAGTCTCGACCCCCTTATTAATCAATTAAGAGGACTCTATCACTGTGGAGCTTACGAATTACGAGGAGGCTGCCAAAAGCAGAAGAGTTCCTTGTGGCAATTTGATACAACTCCCGTACATAGATGAACGTTCGAGGCGGGCGCAAAACCCAGACACATCGATATCACAGGGAGAATTTTTTGACCAGAACCATATTGAGAATCGAAAAGTTTAGTGTAATATGGACACAATAGTTAATATATCGAGCCTAAGGCGCTCCTTTTCTAAACCACATATCTGCAGTACTCCTGGCTACCTGCCAAACACCAATGAAATACACTCCATTACCTACCCCAACACTTCTACCACACCGATGCTCTCTACCTGTACTGAACTATCTATGAGATGGCCATGAACATTGGTCCAGCAACCGTGATATCATCAGTCAAGACACCAGTTGGTGGGTTTGAAGAGGTTATATGCACGTAAGTGGCACCGGCCAATCCAGGAGGTGTAGTGCACGCACCATCGGTGAAGGGGGTGAAAGCGGTTCCACCTACTTGTCCACCGTTGGTGAAGGCACAGAAGGTTCCGCCAGCGGCAGCAGTCTTGAGCTGAACCTTTCCGCCTGGGAGCGCGGCGGCTTTGGCATCACCCGACGCAGTAACGGCCGCGAATGGAGTAATTTTGAGGTTGGATCCATCCGGGCAAGAAGTAATGAAGGGAGCGGCAAGAGAAAAGACAGATCGGATACCGAGAGGTGTATCTAAGGCCGATGGGATAGCGATGATATTTGAGGCAGCACGAATGAAGGTTTGGTGACGGGCTTCGACTGTAAGAATCTCGCCAGCTGTGGTGAGGATCGCAGGTGATTTAAGTAGCGGAGCAGCACCAAGGTACCTAGAAGCTGTTAGCTCGGTCTCGACGAAATGAGACTCTTTGGACTTACGCAGAAACACCAACTTGCTCAAGAACGGCGGCAGTGGCAACCATTCCAGCTGCATCAGTGAACTTGAAGTCGTACTGGCAAGGTGCGACTGGCTGTTGACCAGTGGCAGCGATAGCAGACAAAAGAAGAGATACGTGAGCATCCTCAGTTTTCCCAATGTTCTTCAAGTTTGCAACATTCTCTGGCGAAAGACCCAATGCAGCGAAGTCGGTATCTGGGAACTTTGCAAAACCTTGTTGATAAAAGGTTGCCTCGAGATACTCGAGTGTGAGAGCGCTGTTCTAGATTAGAATTGTGAATCATAACTCAGACTAAAACAGCTTACAATTGAAGAACATCGACATCAGTCAATCCGTCAGGTAAACCAGTCGCTGGGTTTTGACGTGTTGCCAACGCAAAGTGTTTCAATGATCGTTCGCTCAATCTTGGTTGCGCTGGTAGCGCAGAAACCACCGACACAAGTCCTAAAGCCACCACCCCAATGAGCTGTTTAATGCTAGGCATATTGATTAATCCTTTCTGAGATAATTGGTTGTTGATAGAAAGATTTTATGATCGATGTTATGCGGATTGTGTATTTTGTTCAGTCGACTCCCAGAGTGATGAATGATTTAGAATGTTGTGATATGAAGAAGGTAAAAACAAGACCAGCCTGAGCTATTACAACTGCCAGAGTATTAAATATAAATTAATCAAAAAGGAGCGAGAGACGTTGGAGGACCAAAAGAGTGGAAGTGAGGAACGTGAAAGCAAACCAGCGCTTGGTCGGGGTATATGAGGAAATCGTGAAGGTGGGTGGCCATCACCAACCACGGCGGAAGCCAGCTACATATGGAAGAACAGGTGGCCTACCACTTGGCAAGCAGCTGTGCTAACCACAGTAAGACGTGAGAGATACATCGGCTCGGGACTGGCCCGACCGAAGTCGATCACAGTTTTGTTGCAGAACCAAAGTGCTGAACAATCTACCCTGAACGTGGAATAAAAGGAGCCCCGTACCCAAGTCGTTTACTGTCATCAAGTACCGTCCCTTGTCAAGAAAGAGTATCTGCCAATGGTGAGCCAGCTCTCAAGTGAAAGGACCCTCTAAACTCCCGGTCTGATGTTTAAGAAACACGCTAGCAACTGGGATGAGAGAGAAGCTTAAATTGATCCAGGACGATTCCGATGATTTGTTCCAGTGTCCGCAGGGGTTTTTGCGTCGACCGCGCTCGGACGACATCTGTTACCCCTGGCCAAGCTTCGCTTAGCATATTGGTGTATCAACAATGTTTTATGACAGGCGTCCGAGGCATCTCACCACCTCAATACCTCGAGACTAGCCAGATATATTTTATAATTTTGACGCCGTACGAACAATGTCCGGGGATGCTCGCTACATTGGGGCTAACTGTAACCAGCCAAGAGAAACGGAATCTGTGGTAACCGTCAGGCTCGACGATGAATGTCACAAGCTGCAACAATCTGAGCAAAGATAAAAAGCCTCGTAAGCCATGATACGAGATGCCGTCCTGCCTAAGCTGTTCGGGCGATTGAAGATTAAGATGAACAGATCAAGAGACACCTTGTTGCAGTGCTTACAATTTCTCGGTGGTTGGACGGCGAAGTGTAGAGCTACGAAAAATAAGGTAAGCGATGCTAAGCCTACTAGTGAAAACTGCCAATCCAACAGAAGCCTCAGCACTTAGGAATAGAATATCATTACAGTGCGAGCAATTATTACATCTGGAAACTTATCGGAATCCACATTTAGTATAGTAGCTGGCTGTTTGCGTCTCGAAGATTGGAGACACAAACACAGTTCACGGATAATTGTTGCATATTGGCCAAGACCATCTGATGCCTCATGCCAACTTTGTGACAGCCAAGGCAAACACATCGGACGGCATTAAAGCTACCCGGGATGGTTTTCTACCGTGGCCATCATGCAGGAGAACGTAAGTAAATATCTATAATGTATTAATGTGACCTCGTCTTATATATATGCCTTAAAGCGTTCGTCACAAGTAAGATCGTATCGATCTGCAGCAACATGAATATGTGATTGCGCTAAAGAACTATAGATGCAAACGCTAAAGCAAAGAAATTACACTGTGAGCAACCGTTGACATTTTGCTGCGGAAGTCCCCAATTTTATTGTGCATCGCAGTGTGGTCGACTCAGTCTCGTTAGCTGAGCGTGGCGAGTAAAGACACCAGTGTTTATAACATATCAATGACATCAACAACAAAAGAAACTATCCCTGCATGGCGGTTCTAAGCGCGGCGCATAAGACATCGTACAATGAACGAGATGCACAGGTACTTCCAGTTAGTGACCTTGCCCGATCTGTGGTAGAAGCTGGCGGGCTTTTGGGGGAATAAAGACAGCCACTCTACTAGTGGCAGACAACTTCCATATGCGATATCATCTTACAATGCGTAAGGGTTCATAGAGCGGATTGTAAGACATCTGAACATGTTAGTATATAGCCATGTCGCGGAATTGAAATACTTACGGAGGACTCTTTGTGAGATCGGTCTTAAGAATTACAGGAACTCTAGTCATTTCCTTGACATCTTGGATGTACTCGCCGTTCTCTTCCCTCAGAGTAAAAAATTTCATGTATTTCTCCTTAGGGCTGAGCTTGGATTCAACGGGTTCTCCAGTGTGGACCTTGGAATCAGATCGTGTACGGTGCAGGCTTCCGGTAACTACAAGAGAGCTCTTTGTAGGAGATGGTGGCACACTTTGAGTTGGACGCTCAACAAGCGAGACGCCGGCTAGACTGTCTGCGACATCAGAAACATCATCATCATCGTCAAAGAGAGCATCGACATCGTCTGTAGAGATTGTCCCTGTTTCCATTTGCTTGCGCTGAGCTTCCTCGTGCTCTTTCTTGGCGCGTTCAGCTACAGCTGCCTGCTTTGCAGCCGCAGCAGCATTAGTTGTACGCTGAGATGCTCCAGCCCTTGGACGCTCATCTTCTGGAACATACGCCGATGAAGGAACGCCCTTCTCCCAATAGAGTTCTAGGATGCGCTCGGATTTTCTGAACTCGGCCTTTTTCAACGGCAGTTGATCACAGTGCACTCGCTTCTCGAATCCGTATTCGGGAATCAAGATATCGAACGCAGAATCATACACAGCCAAGACGATACCTTCACTGATCAATTCACCACCAACGGACTCCCTTTTACGATCCATAATTCTGCATGACTCAATGTGAACACTTTGTTCTTGAGCGTTTTGAGCAGAATCCTTCTTGGTGTTACAAGACTCGGTAGTCTTCACCAAAGCCTCAATATCCTCATTATACTCGATCTGACCTTCGGACAGAACGGACTCGAGCTGGCGATGAACGACGAGATCGGCATATCGCCGTGATGGGTTTGTAAAGTGAGTGTAAAGAGGTAGGTTCAAGGCATAGTGAGGATGAAGATGCGGTGGAGTTCTACCTGCTATGTAGTACTTTGCACGATGCATAGCCTTCACGAGAAGGGTCTCCATTCCCTTTCGAATATTGGTATCATCAACCTTGAACATACTGTTTTGGAGGGTCCCACTGCTAGTTGTGTCGATCTCATATCCGATCTTGGTCATGCGATCAGCAAAAGTTTGAAGTCTTCGAGGATTAGGTGGACCTTGACGACGGAGAAGTGCCTTTTCTGGAAGACCCTTCGCAATTCTTTGTGCAACGTAGGCGTTTGCTTTGTGCAGCAACTCTTCAATGAGTTCGTGAGATGGTGTAGAGTCGAAAATATTTTGCTCCACAGGTACATTTTCGTCGTCGAGTTGATAGACGAGCCTCAGTGGGGCTATGGTCTCCCCATCGGATCCCAATCGGAACTCTCTGAACTTTTGTGAGACAGCGTTCAGAATCTGAATGTCTTTAACCTCTGCTCCCTCTAGCTTGGTGTCAAGATGCCCGGAGAGGACCGCATCGACCTCTTTGTAACTCAATTTACCACCGCTCTTAATGATACTTTTACCAATCCAGGTGTCTTCATCTGACACAAGACCGGTGCTTGGGTTCACCTTAAAGACAACACTGACCGTCAAGCGATCTTGACCAGGTGTTAACGAGCAAACTTCAGACGCGATCTTAGGCGGAAGCATAGCGCATGATCTATTCATCAAATAGACTGCGGTCCCACGTTTCTTGGCTTCACGATCGACAAGAGAATTGGCTTTGATGAAGTGAGCAAAATCAGCAATGTGGACACCAATCTCAATCTTTCCATCCACCTCAGTCTTGACATGTATCGCATCATCAAGCTCATTCGCACCATTCGGGTCGATTGTGAATGTCTTTTCACTCCGGAAATCGCGGCGTGCCGCAATTGCCGCCTCATCTTCTTTCTCAAGCGACCAATCATCCAGGCCAACGCTGCGAGTTACAGCATCGGAAAACTCATCTGATGCAAAATTGTTGTCTCTGAGCAGAGCATCTGTTTCGACCTTCAGCTCACCCATTTTACCGAGCTGCTCAACAAGTGTACCGAAGGGGTGAAGAGACGTTATTGGCCACCTCTTGATGCATGCTACGAATATCCTGTCTGCATAATCCATGTGTTTCTCGACGAAGTCACGGGGGGCTTGCTCGGTAGGGATGGCGATCAGTGGAACACGCTTATCAGTAGGCTTGAACCATACAATCTTTGGCTTATCTTGTTGACGTTGTTCATGCTGACGACCATTTCCACCATCTCTGGCCTGGCGTTCAGCTTCCTGCTTCTCCTTAGTCGCTTGGCTACTTGGACGAAGCAGACCAAGCGTGCCGGAGAACATTTGACCAGCGACCCGTTCGATAACGGCTACAATGTGACCCGCGTACAAAGGTTTCTGCTCCTCGCTAACCTCTTCTTCCTCAACTAAAAGGAGACTTTGTCCTTCAACCTCTACATCGTCATTCTTCTTTTGTGTGGGTCGTTGGCGCAAGCTTCCACGTCTTCGAATTCCACCTTCAGAAGCCACAGATTGATCGTCACCGTTAGTTGAGTTGTCGCGGTGGGATCGCTCGTTATTCCCATTGTTGGAACCGCCGGTACGTGTATCAGTGATGTCCTTACGCTTTTTCTTCTCTTCTTTCTCACGCTTCTGTCCCCAGACCTCATCTACATCAAGAAGTTCCACAGCAACTAGATCACCCTCTAAGGCTCGGTTACGATCCTTGCTTCCGCAAATGAAGATGTCAGCATCGAGAAGTCCATCCTGAGTAGAAACATAAGCGTCACTACGGTTCTTCTTATTGACACGCAGAATACCCGAAACTAACTGGCCATCTCCTAGAAGTGCAGGCAGGGTTGCTTGGGGGAGGTATGGGGTGAATAGGGTTTTTCGCTGTTGCTGTTGTTGAGAGTTCATTTGGGGGCCGTGGTGGCCACCCTGCATGTTTGCTTGTCCATTCATTTGTGCAGCTTGCAAAGCTTGAAGTTGATTAATTTGCATCGTGCTTAACTGCTGGCCTGGGTAAATCTGAGGCTGCACAAGAGCCATCTGGCCTTGTGGTAGTTGCACAAGTTGAGGTTGTGCACCGTATTGAAAGTTACCAACAGAGCCAATGGACTGGTTTATGGATCCGCGATTGCGGTGACCAGGCTGGAAGTTACCAGGTTGCTGTTGACCTTGAAAACTTCCCATTTGCCCTGCCTGATCCTGTTGCTGAGGCTGGGGTGGCTGGTTTCTCCAGTTACCTTCGAAGTTTCTTGAGGAATTACGATTGTGGCCACCACGATCGTTACTGCTACCTCGACGTTCGAAGTTGTTGCCTTGACCCTGGCCGGCAGCACCGGCATCTGGAGCAGCTTGCATAGGAAATTGGAAGTTGCCTCCGCCGCGCATAGAGCCACCTCGGCCACTGACAGCCATACTTTGACTTCTGCCATGGCCCGAGCCTCTACCACGAAGGCTCGAGGTCGTAGCAACGTGGTTTCCAGATGTTTGACCTTGTCCATTCTTATCATCTGTAGCTAGACTAGCAGTACTTTGACCATCGGTTGGTGTGGCACCGCTGGCCCCGGGGATGGGGAATTGGAAACCGGATGTGGTTCGCTTCTGCTGAGCTAATTCTGCTGCCTTTTTGGCTTCGGGCAATGCAAGAGAGTGTCGACGTTGATGGCCACCTCCTGGAGGTCCGCCACCACGACCCCCTCTAGTTGGTACATTCTCTCTGTTATTACCTCCAAATTCACCAAAAGCAGTGCCGGAAGCTCCAGACGATGGGGCTGGCGGAGGGCCCATTCCCATATTTGGGAGTGCCGATTGATTACGGCGATGTGATAATGGTTGTGTGGGAGCACCCATTGGAGCATTCATTTGTTGCTGTTGTAGCTGGTTAGGGAATTGGTATGCATTTTGTTGATTCTGTATTTGTGGTTGGAGAGGATTGAATTGCCCGTTCGGGGCGAGGTGTTGAGTTGGCGGGATCATGCCCATGTTCACATATTGCTGGTGAGTAGCTTGTATTTGCTGCTGCTGTTGCTGGAGCAATTCTATTTGCTGCTGTATTGCCAGTTGTTCCACTATAAGCTTGTCAATACCTATATCTAGCTGTCTTGGTTGCACAGCCGATGACGACAGCGGCAGTGAGCGAGCAAGAGAATAACTTACTTCCAGGCGTAGAGAACATGCTCATCAAAGGGGTAAGCTCCGAAGGGCTTCTGCGATGGGCAATATGTAATCTGCGACCAGTTGGGCCAGGAACACCGCCCTGGGGCGGTTGTTGCTCCATGGTGGACGGTTTGCACGTCGAGTGCGAGGGAGCTGGAAGTGGTTGTGGGCAAGCGTGGGTGGTTGATGAACCAAAGCTGGTAAAGGAGGGGATATAAGCGGTGGGAATGTTCTAAATTTTTTTTTGAAGGAGTGAGTGGACTCGACGATTCGAGGATGTGGGAGGAGGTGGATAGCTGGAGGAGAGAGATGAAATGTGATGATGTAGAATCAAGCTGGACTGGGGAGATGTACGTCGGCAAGATGGCTTGGCTTTCCCCCTGGTTCTTGGTGTTTGGCGACACGAGCTCGACTAATACTACGAGATATTGTTAGAGGCACCCAACCTACTTAGTCAGGGGTTGTTTGATTCTTGTCTTAACGGTTGAGAACAACTGATAAAGATATCGCTTTTATAGGTCTGCAAAAAAGGCAGACTTAATGTTGTGAGGTAGATTCTGAATGTATCTCTTCACTGATTGGGCAGTACGGTGACGAATACTTTTTAGGATACATGTACCACATAGTGAGTGATCGGCCAAACCGGATTTATCATCCTTTACATATAGAATTAGCAAATAAACTCCACACGCAAGTACATCATAGGTGAATCTTACATAGAATGCAATAATGCTGAACCGTCTTATTTTCAATGAGGTTTTGGATCCAAGTATCAGCTAATAAGGGTGACAATAGTAACAATATGGATTGGACAATAAGATTGGTCACCGCCTTAGGATACGGCAGAACCACATCACAAAGTCAAAAGGTCCTCGTACACTTCGACTACATGCAACGCAATTGCAACTTCCAATATGGCTGCTCAGCAGTTCCAATCATCTGGAGATGCTGACCTTTCCTCTGTTCTCCGCAGGACGCATATCGATGACGATTCATTCAAGATAATCCATAGCGAAGATGTCCACAATGCTGCCCTGGAGGAAGCTTATGCATACCATGCCAATCTTCGTGAGTATGCGGTTGGTGCACTCAGGCTACATGAAGCTCGCGAGGCAGCAGAGCAAGTTCGCCTCCGGGCAGAGCAAGAGGAGGAGCGGCTGAGGTTTGATATGGCGAGAGCAGAGGAGGAGTGCCGTTTACGCGACATTGAAAACAAAGCACGCTCAATCCCCAAGCCAGCCCCCAGAATACCGACTCCTCCGCCTGCCAAAGCACCGCCGGCACCGTCTTCTCCAATTCAAGTACCTACTCGCATTAGCACCTCAGCTCCAGCTCAACCAGCGCCGTTACCAAGTCAACCACAACAATCTGCAGTTCAGGCTCCCCGTACGCACCAAACACAAGCTCCTTCTTCATCAACACAGAAAGCAGTGCCACCAACTGTAACGACATCTGCTCCACATGTACCTCAAAAGGTATTGACTGAACCAGTTGAACAGCCAGAAAGTGCTGTAACAAGCCAACCTCACACAGTGGATGGAACGACACGTTACCAAGAAATTCATCTCGCTTTGAAGATGTTGAGAGCATCATTTCAGAATGATGTATTTCCCCAGAACCGCGAATGGGCAAAGAGGCCAAATGAAATGCGTCGCAAGATAAGGACAAAGGTTGGACAGCTGAGCACCGACAGAGTTCACAACAGGGAAGTCGTAAGTTGTATTTGCCGCAATACTCTGCCTTGGTACTAATTCGATGAGACAACCGAAGTGTTGAACTTCCTGAAGGAGTCCCTTAGTTATACCACACATATGGTTGACCCCAGCATCTACATGACCTGGACCCCGGCTCCTCGTGAAGGTGCACTCAATAATGATGCTCAACTCCCCGCTGTCTACATTTGGCTACTTGGGTATCTTGCCAAAGCCGTAGTTGCGCAATGCGATAAGGAAGTATCGGTCAATCCTGCGGCGGCTGACCCAATTGGTGTTTTTGTAGCTACGATCTTCTCCAATACACCTTTACTATGGCGTGGAGAGTCTCTAATCGATATCCTTATGTCTAAGTTCAGGATGTCATGCCCAGCGCTTTTTGGCCTAAGAGGCAACGACAAGACAGAACAAGGACGAGCTAGACTTGGCTGGAAAAGAGACAAATCTACGAAAGTATGGTGCAATGATGAGGAACACACTGCGAGGATGTCTGGAATAGCAGCTGGATATGCTGCAATCTCCCTGAGAGACTTCTCTCGAACAAAATTTAAAAATCCATGGCCTCCATCAAAATACTGGATGACTTTAGCAAGCATCTGTAATACACCAGCAGACGAGACGTCCAACACCCAGTTCACAGTGCTAAAAGCCATAATTTCTAGCAATGAAACTAGGTTTATTGGATTTTACGGGACAGCAGGGAAGGCAGCTTTGAAGCTTGCATTAGTTGATTTCCCTATTCGTGCTAACAGAGAGCGCGGGGTAAACGTTGCGGCAGATTCCTTAAGAACTGTTGCATCGGTCCTGGAAAGGGATCATAGTCTTGTATTGGATGCAGAATCTGGCAAGTGGTGAGAGGTTATATGGCGTTGAAGGAACTGTGAGAAACTATGCATCCTCAGGCGTTTGGGATTAGAATGGCTAGCATATATACGCGGCATGGCATACCAGGATGTCGAAACGGTTGTGATTTCACGGAATATACCCGGTGTTCAGATGTATTGAATTGTCAAATACAGAGCTTCCATTTTTATTGTCCTCACTTAACAGCACTTCTGCTTTGCTTCTCTAATCCTCATCACGAAATTGAGCGAGCTTCATAATCCTGTGCCCCAATCTCAATTCTATAATTGGTGGAGGACTGCCCCCCCCCCAACTCCAAATCACTTCTAATAGGCAAAGCCCTTAAATCTAGGCTCACAGAAAATCCTTACCCGCCTCTTATGAGTTCCTCATCGAGCTCTCACTCGTTAGCAATATATAATCGAGAAGTTTATATAATGTACTTATGAGAGGGAATAACACCAATCCCTCTAGAACCAACCCTCTTTGCTGAATACATACCTCTATTGAAGGTAGCCAGAAATTCAAGATGCTTTTCGCAATATAAATTAATATGGCCATCATTGCTGACTTTTGATATTGTTCAAATTTTTGTAATGACGCAGCACATCTTATCAACATTGTTGTTTTGGAAGTGCTCTTCGAATGAGTTACGAGGTCTTGGGCCAGAATACTATACTCCGCACTTACTATTCATATTTTCAAATCAAATATCAGTGCTGATGCTTGTTGTTTACATTTTCATTCCGCTATATATGTTTCGACATGTACAGAAAAAGTGTAAGCTTCGAGAAAGAGTAGCTAGTTGCTTCTTTTCAGTAGCCAGTCATTGCAGTATAATTCTCCCGCTTATAAATCTCAAAGCCGATCCACATAACTTTTTACAATTTGGAAGGTCTATTGCCTCGACATACGGGTGGCAGGACATATCTATCTTCTGGCACTGATGCTGTGAAATGTATAACCAAGTCAAGATATTCTCCATAAAAGGGGTAGCGAGCTTGGCACGTGACATTGTTGTACCATGGTTTGGAAGGCTCCAAGAACAACCGTGCTAAGGATAGTGAGAAAGTATGGATTCGATTCTTAGTAAATACAGCGCATTAGAGCGGATTTTTAGGTTGTGAGTGCTGTGTTTACAGACATGGCACATTACGTCAAGGCAGAAGTAGCTAGTGTGAAAATCAGGAGCGTTTCTTAAAGTCGCTTGATTCAAAAATATTTATTTCAGAACTGAACCTAACTAAGTCACATCGCAAATGGTATAATCCTTAATTCAAAATGTATGGAAAACCCCCTCCCGCTAAATGTTCCAGACCTCTCATAAACCTCTCATCATTTTGGTGGACCTATTCGCTGAATTATACTGCTGATTCTATCCAATAGTCTTTCTTTTCGAAGTAAATTTAGAGCCCGGTCGCAAGCAGCCAATGAATGCTAGGCTCAAAAATATTACCATCGTGGTTATGACCTCAGTAAAAGCATCGGCGTGCATACCGTCAATGCTGGATAGTCCACTGTCAATGCTGGGTAGCGTATTATCAATGCCGAAGAGTTCACCATCAATATTAGATAGCTCACCATCAATACTGAATAGCCTGCCCATAATTTTTGATAGCTTTCGGTCAACGTAAAGTGAGTAGCAGACTAATACCACGAGTGAGCGTAGGAATAGCGACGGGGCCACTACTGTTGTCATAATGAGAGTCGCCTGAAGAAATAAATTAACACAAATTACTAGACCGGGAAAATGATAATCTGTACCTTGTTTCTCTCTCTAACGAAAGTGAACCCTGACACAGCACAAGAATACAAGGCCACCAAAAAGAACAGCACAAGGTATGTCAGCTCAGTGTAGATGCGGCAGTCTAAGATATCCCTCATCCACCAGTAATCTCCATTACGCATCCACTCAACGATTGTATAAGTAGTAACGCCCAACTGTATCACTGCAAAGATTCCTAAAATCACCAATACACTAACATGCAGTCTAACCAACCGGCGGATCGAGTTCGACCTTGTGTCTTCGCATAGAGTCCGAAGAATGATTCCCAGGGAAATCAGTTCGAACAGTTTCGACGAGAGATAGAAAAAAGCCCTAGTGATATAATACGAGTTTTGAGTGACAATGGACATTTCGTGCAATATTGTGTCGGATATACGTAACGTGTAGTATCTGTATCAAATTTAGAAAGCAACTCTCGTAACGGTGGACTGGAACCATACATTATCGCGGACGATGCTGCGATAACGTAACCTTTATGACGCAATCTGTCCAGCCCAACTTGACGCTTCCATTTGAAACGAGTTGATAAAACAAGACATACACCCAGCACCAACAAAGACATGATTCGAAGTGCTAAAAGGACGTTGGTTTTGCCATTCTACAAGGCCATTAGTACAGAGAAATACAATATCCTGGACAACATCTACCTTCCAATTGTAACCCTTCAGTTCAAGAGGTTCGTTACAATATGTGCACGGGACGTTAATTTCTCCACTCCAGTCATAGTCATATACTCTAGGTGCCATCCTAACAATAGCGCGTATCTGAATTTATTGAAGAAAGTGAAGAAGTGAGATACTGACAAAACTCTAGACCTTCAGAGCTTTATAAAGAGTGAGTGCTAAACGAAGTAAAGCAACCGCCATAGAGAAAGAATCACTCGCTTATTAAATCATATCATTCGGCGCAAAGTGCCCGATCTTATGAGTTCCTAGAGTTCGAGGCGGCGGCAGGGTATTCGCCAAGAGCGGCGGTGCTGCGAATCAGTCACTCTATTCAGCTGCTGAATGAGTTTCTTTCGCTTGGGGTGGATTGCGGAACCGAAAATGGTCCCCCGCAATTATTATGGTATTCTAACTAGGCATTATCGCAGGGCATAGCTTCAATGGACGGGGGTTTTAAAATAAAGCCCAACCAAAGGCTGACCAGGTTCACATCCCAATTTAAGGTTGACGGGAACATATGGCTCCTAATAGGTGACGTTGCAGTACACAACTGGGTAGAATTCAAGATATTTGGCTACCAGAGCCCCACGTAAGATGCTATGAGTTACTCAAGTATCGACTGACCTGAAGCAGTTTGTGCAGATTGGTAAATTGGCCTTCGCCTATGTATGTAAACAAGATTGTGGGGATTCCGAGGTTGGGTTCATAGGGCTGTCTCTGGCACAGCCATATTACTTTTTAAAAATAGGTAAAGAGCAAGCTTTGGAATGTTTTGTGCTGTCTTGGTAATAGGCCTATTCAATACATCACACTACGATAGATCACTAGAAGCGAATCTATTATATTACAGCTTACTTAAGTACGATTTATGGAAGCTCTTTACTCAGGTAGTTAGACTTTGTTGTGCTCTAAATCGGCATTTATAAACAATATTTAAAATGACACAGTAGATTCTAAATGATTTTTGGGGCTGGAATCAAAATAGTACAGTGTTTATTGTTTAATTGTGTCAAATAGTTGGAGATATTCTAGTTGTTCCTCAGATAATTACGACTAAAGATTTAGGCATCAATGCTAGCACTTGTCCAAACACTTTTCTTGTTACTTGGCCAAGGAGGAGGTTTGCTCAGGTTTATACTATTTAAAATGGCGAACATGTTCAAAGTTCGAGTCTGTTCAATGTTTGGAACTGCGTCTACCGCATTGAGTAAAGTTTTGCACAATCGTTAAGGTACTTGTACGGACTACGAGTTGTATTGAAAAGGGAGTATCTGAATCCTGTTCATATTAGAAGCCTATACACAATTTCATGTTAATGTATCTCGTCCCTTAGTATCATCACACCTCTCACTCCGTCACATATTGCATGGAATTATCTTCCTTGACAGTGTCATGACTTTCGTTTTCCTCCTTATGCTGGCTTGCTACCCAGTCTTCAACTTGAACTTCTCCCTCATGACCAGTGACGACCTTGGCGTGCATAGTACAGTAAAATGTGTTAAATGTGAGGATCTCACACTAATGCCCATTTCCGCCTTTAGTCATAGCTGTGCATTATCTGTGCTCGAGTCCAGCCTTCTTTGCCGCCTTCCATTTAGTCACGGTTGCTTTCTTCTTCTTGTCGACGGAGTTCGGATCTCTCTCTCTCTCCATATTTATGGTCACTACAGTCGGTCCTAAGATAGCTATTATGAAGCCTACTCCAACCTCTGTAGCCCTTCCCCTCCAGATCCAAGGCTCTTTGCGCAGTTTTTAAGGAGGGGTATAACTTTTCTGCTGTACTTGTATCGGCCCAGCCAAAATTCTTGCGAATTACATCCGCCAGGTTATCAGGAATACCGGATGCTCCTTTTTTTCTGGAACTCTTCCATGTTCTCCTTGATATACAACAGCATTTTCCTCTCTCTCGTATGGCCAATTCCGCCAAAGTGAGTTGCTGCCATATTCTCATCTAGTAATTCTGGATGTATCTCCCTAGCCCTGGCACATATTGCGTCTTGCTGAGCATATCAGACAATGTTGATCTTATAGCAAAGTACTTTGCACCGTCGATTCTTGGAACTCCGGCATCATTGATGTCCAGAGGCATATGAGAATTGCCGCACACACTCTCGTCCACATACCCAATGGTGGAGCCGAAGTGTGGGTGACGAGCGAAAACGTAAGCACACCAAACTCTTCGGTAGAGCAACTTAATCTTGCTGAAGCGATGTTGAAACGACCTGGAAAGAAGCTGTCCTCTGTGTTTGACTGGAAGAAGTACAGGCTACTTAATCGCGGTGGGTCATCCAAGGAATCTGGATGAATCTCCCCACGAGCTTTCAAGGCTTTTGTATTTGACATCTCGAGAGCAAAGTAGTTAATCTGCGTACCGCCAATCATACTATGACCGTTGGTTATTGGGGCTTCGGATATTCTCTGGTCTTCATATGATGTTCGGTACATCTCCGGGGTCTTTTCATCGAAGCTAGATTGGAAAACTATTTGGTCTGCTTGACTTAGTAAGATAACCAATCTTTCCAGCATTGCTTTAAAATTGGAGTGTTCTGGCTTACAAGCTGCTCGAAGTGTTTTGCTTAGACGAATACCTTTGTTTGCCATATGCCCGGGAACTATCACACCTGTTAAATCGTATGCGGTACCTCTTCTTACCTCGTGCAAGTTATCCTGAGCATCTCGCATAAACTCATGCATCTCTTGAAGAGCCACTATGCTCCTGATAAATCTTCCAGGACTGACCATTGTTGTAGCTTTTTGCTCAGGACTGGAGAGAGATTCCTAGCAAAAGAAAGCTTAATCTCATTCTTAGGTGGTCCAGAAGCTATATAGAAAGGAGTGTCTTCGTCCATCTTGGTATAATTGAAACTTCCATATTCTTTCGAGTCCATACTAAATGGATAGTCTAACTCGTCAGGTCGTTGTGATCCCACGAGCCCTATTCTCTCGCATTTCGACAGCTTATGGCTAACTAGACGTGTTCCTGCTTCACATTGGTCTCTGTGTCTAGTCGTTGTGTAAATAGGTCGAAAGGGCTGGCAGCGTTGGCGTAGATTGCTGGACTGCAATTTCTTCTGGCTGAATTCCATTTTTGCGTTAAGAAGAACTGATAAATTCAGAGGAACTAACTGCCCGTACTGCAATTCGTGAAGCCCTGCAGTGCAACTAGAGACTGAAATGAGGGTATTGACAACATTATAGATTTTAAGTGGATTTTCAGTTATATTCACTTCGGTTCTTGGCTTCTCTGTAGTTTTATCTCCTAAAGTTTCCTTTTGTCGGTTTGAAGGTTGAAGATGAAACCCAGCACTAGACTAGATGTGACAATCTTGTTCAACATTTGACGAAATCAACTAAATTCAGATCCAAGTTGATGACGAGCCAGGATACCACCAGAGCAATGGAACATAAATACGATATAGAGGTAGGTAGTTCTTGCCACTTTGGGAGCTCGGAATTTCGGTCATGAGGAAACTCACGGATCCTCTACTTTCCTGGTCGTAATCACTGAGCCAGTTGGCCAAACAAATCGAGACACAGACAGGTATGAGTATTGGTAGGTGAAACCAAATGAGACTGATGTGGATTTTTTTAGAAGAAAAATTCTATAGATTAAGCTATGAGCAAGCGTGTTGAAGATATTATTATGTTGAGAGTGACAGTGGTGGGAACCGATTTCTAACCAACACCATCGAACTATCCACATATCCCTTTCGGATTGCCCTGAACATCCTCTTCATCTCAACTACCCTCCTTTTCTCCCAATTATTAGAACTAGAAGAGCAGTGACTACAATATTGCCACTCTCTCGATGCTTGATCCGTTATGTAAATACCAGTCTTTCCACAAACGGTGCAGTCAAATCCCCATCTTTCTATGAATCTACAACCTCCAAAGCCCTTTAGACGACGCAGTACGGTCTTTTGGCCAGTTCCTTTAGTCGCTTTTCCTCCTCGCCCCGGGACCGAAGAGAATCTATCTTGCTCTACAAACAAATCCGATAACCCAATGAGTTGATCAAGGTCGGCATTAGGATCCGTCCACCGTCTTGATTCGATAATCTCAGTGAGATCCTTAATGTTGGGATTGGCTCTATAAGAGCTTCCAGAACAGCATACAACACCTATTCCGTTGAAAGCACATGTCTCAAGGAACTCGACCCCGGCCCTGCACTCAGATCCAGCTTCTAAAACAAGAAGCATAACATTGTGCCACCGCGGTATAATGTTTAGCACATTTTCATAGAAAGGTAGGTCTGACAGGTCAAGCGCAGTACGATACGGCGCCCTTAGAAAACTGACCCTGGGCCAGACAGGCCCGGCATATTGCATTACATCTATGTATTGCCCTTTCGGCACAATAAAGCGAAGGTTAAGATTCGCCAGAGCGTGGTCAAGAAGTTGCAGCACAAGTCCTATATTATCACTACTTTCAGCCTGGTTCCAGTAGTCCGGCTTCATCGGGACTTTGCCGAATTTGTGCATGTGCATTTTTGGAAAATTTCCCCAGACTCCTCTGGCATTAGGCGGAATGTAATATTCAATTGGGTGAATATCCTCTAAAGGCGCAAAAACTTCAAGTGACCGAAGTTGAGAACAGGCTCTTGACCCAATGGTAGTCAGGAACCGCCGCACTCCATTCCAATGACAATCATCAGAAAAGCGAAAAGTATTCATAGACCAGTAAATATGCTGAGCTTCGTTGAAAATTTGCTTGCATGTTGCAAGCAATCCGGTGGCTAGTTCTTTTCGAACGAACTGCAAATCTACCTGATGACGGACTTTCCAAACGCAGGTACAAAAATTGCCTGGTCTTTTATCACAGCATTTGCATTTCGTACGTCGTCTAGCTAATTCTTTTGCGAGGACGGGATCTAGTGTGTCGTTGTTAAGTTCGACGAAGACAGCTGGTACAAGATCAATGTGATGTGGCTTGACAAGAGCTTTGAAATATATTAGGTCTCTAATTTCTCCGGGCAGTCTCAGAAAAGGCGAGTCTTGGAAAATGGTTTCCTTCATCCTCTGGGCCTTAAATTTGTTTTTTGGACGACGTGCCATTTTGTGGACGAAAGTTGGATATAGAAGAATTGTGTGACAGTGAGAGAAAAAGGAAGAATCTGTAGGAGAGGTAATATGGCACACCCTTTACCACACTAGAGTCTTATTAATCCAAATATACTGACTAAATTCCGTGAACTGCGCCTGTGAGTCACGCCGTGCTGTTGCGGAGCGAGGGCGCAGTCATAACTACAATATTGAGAATTGCTTTGATATATTAATTTTTCAATTGGACAGTCGTCCTCAATCTAAAAGGTAAATATTCAAATTTGAACTGTTGCTTTGTTCCTGCGCCAGGAGTAGATCGAGGTGGCGGTAGTTCTCCCCGGTTTTGAACCCGCTTAGCTGGGGTTCTCAGAGATGTGGATAAATTGAGAGGGATTTTAATTGGGTGTTTGAGTCATAGCAAGATCGTTGCTAGGCAGACATAATTCCTCTTCTTGTACTTATGGGATTGGTCTCATCAAAACTTATCTATTTATCAGCTATGAGAGCGCGACTAAGGTCCATATATGTGGTGGGGAATCTGATCGACGTATGCCCAAAGCAACAAGCGTAGATTAATACCCCTTCAAGCATATATGGTAAGAAAGTCTTCTATTACACCACCCCTACTGCCTCTCTGCAAGAAGTAGCTGGTTTCAGAATAAGAAACCGAGCAGAATAAGGTAAATACTGAGCATATTAGGCTGTACTAAGTGAATCGAGTCAAATAGTTTGAACTTGCACTTGTTTTATTATGCTTATTGCCAACGAACCTGAAACCACTCTCGAAATTGGAAACTGGATGTCCATCTTGATGTCGTTTATTCTCCTGCATTTATTATTGTTTGCTCTGCGAGATCTTCCTTCATAGAATCAGGTACCGACCGATGTCCCTTAATCAAAAATGAGGCAAGTCCATTTCAGTGCTTTATCTGTATTATTTCTGGAATTTAGAGAATGAGAATGAGTGATAAACCCTGATAAGTAGTTGAAGTGCAATTCATAAAAGTACAGCCTCTAATGTGTAGGCTGTCCTATGAAATGTGTTGCAAGGTAATAAGACATCGCGAATATTGCTTTTCAAATTAGACCAAAAACAAAGTCCCCAGAAATTTCATATCGGGTGCTACCTTGCACGCCAAGAATCATGTTCCAATTCAGCCGAGAACATATCTAAATCAAAAGCTCATTCTTTTCATAAATTAACGGTAGTCTCTCCAGGGGGTTTTTTTTTATATATTCATGAAAATAGATAGGTAAATCGGGTACGTAGCGTGGTTAGCCTTCAAAATTGAAAGCTTTGAAGTCATGATGAAGTAGCCAGAAGAATCGACCTAGGAAATTTCTAGGGTTGCCACCAAGCTTTTGCAACGCCATGATTGTATAATGATGCAGTTACACAATGTTAACAAAGATTCTGACTTGCTTTTGTCACTAGTTTAAGGGGCTTAAGCGAGGAGGCTTGTGGATTATTCATTTGCAAAGCACAACCTTTAGACCATCTCACTTGTTTGCATCTTCAATTTACTCAATAAAAGGTGTATACATTTCAATGTTCAACCAGATAATCATTGTTTGCTAGTACAAAGCTTGGTATACTATGGTATTGCAGGGTTTCTGTGGTCGGTTATATAATATTTAGGCTTCAAAGATTTCCCAACTACCGGCATATCTGGTAGTTTCAGTATCGCAGCCTGAGTTCAAGCCTTCTCCGAACCATGTACTACATCATTTGGGCAAAGTAGTTGTGTCTTGTTTCTTAAGTGGGTGCTTGATTTACTGGATGTTTCTTCGGACAAACGGGGCCTAGGGTTAAGATTTACAGCAGTGAAATCTGGTAGGACCGCTATAAGTACGAGAGCCCCTAACTCCTGATATTTAGGTTTAGCTCTTGAATAAATTTGTGTTTTACAAGTCAAACATGTTGTCACTGGTTTTCCTACCGTTAGTATTGGCTGGCGTTGCTTTAGCCCAAACACCACGTAAGAACATTTACCAATTGCGAGCTCAGCAGCCATGAGTTGTCTTTGGAGTGAAGAAATCAGAATGTTGAAGTAGCACGATATTTAGCTCCCGAGACAACTTCCTGGCTTGAGATCTCTCATGAAAGTTATATGAGCGGCCAACACTGAAGTAATCGCAGCTGGCTTTTCTCCCAATGCAACATCACATCTTGATCTGAAATTTGGGACAATTGCGGTTGATCCTCCCGGAAAATCTCTTACCAAAGCACGTAAGTCATTACAATCCTGATAGTTTGAACTGCCTGACGACTCTTCAAGAAACGGCGAACAAGCCAACTCTCGCAACGTCCGACCCAGCCTTGAATGGAACATACATATGGATTATGCTTGGTAAACTTCCTATCAACTATTATTCCAAATATCACTCAACTAATCAAATTGTACAGATCCGGATGTGTAATTCGCACTTACTTCCTCTTCTTTATCACTAATCTAACGAGTTAATATAGGCCAGGATCATTAGCTGGTGGGGCAGCAGGAACCCGAATTGTGTATCTACACACCTTACTCAAAGATTACAAGCCAGCCACCGCCCCAATTGATGGCTTGTATACCTTGACTTCAGCAGCCACCACTCCCAAAGCCTGGACTGCTCCGGCGCCACCAGCAGAGAACCCACCTTATCCGCACAAATACGTGAACTATCTTTACACTCAGCCGCCAAATTTTGCGGTACCTGCGAGCCAGCAAAGCGCTGTATCATCTGGCCTTCGCTTCAACGTTACACAATTTGCAATCGATGCGAAGTTGGGCGAGCCAGTCTTGGGAAACTACTTCCAGGTTACAGGTTAAGGAAAGAAACCCGCAGGTACCACCTCTCCACTGTACATATATATATAAATTATATATGAATTTGGATTTGTTCGTTTCTATTGTTGATCAGTTCCAGCCTGATAGACTGGCGTGCTTATCTTGAAAGCATTGGTGAGCGGAGCTCTGCTTGTGGAACTATGGGTATCTAGGATCGGTTGGCCCACTTCGAGTTATATCTGTATCAAGCAAGGGTATACAAAGAGAGCTAGAAACCTTCAAAACTTTTGAGGTGCACAAGACTAATGACCATATGTTTCAAGAAGGTAGACATAAAACTTCATTGTGATGGCAAGCCCGTGGTATCATCAACTTTTATATATTTCTCAAACAGCCCAACCAGATGCCCGACCAGAACGCCCCGTATGCCCATATATCAACAACGACCTAACAGCTCATGCAAATGAAACGGTCTTCTTCTTCAACTTTAGCGGCCTTGTACCGGCCATCGCCTCACTCTTTGTACTCTCCTTCTTCTCCGGATCGTCACCTGTTGAACGCTTCCGCTTCTTTCTTAAACCCTCTTTCGTCTCATCCAGCTTTACTTTCCTCATTTCCACCTTAGCTTCTGCCTCGCGTTTTCTAGCTTCGCGAATTTCTTCCATCTGCCGTGCCTTCATCATTTTTGATTCAATTTGGCCCTCTTTATCCGCGTTCACCATCGCAAGAATAGTCATCATGCTCTCCTATTCCCCATAATAATTAGCATAAGTTTCGAGAACCTAGTTTATCTATCATAGCGAGAATAGTTTGCATTGCTCAGATACCGTTGTAGTCTTCTCGTAAGAGAAAAAGCCGGCATTGGAAAAGAAACAAAGTCAGAATCCTTCCCTAAGCATTATAAAAGGTCATCACCGCAATGCACTCCTCCTGTCTACCCTCTGAAGAACATGAAATGTGTTAGAACATACCTTGTCATCCACAAAGACCTTGCCCTTCTTTTTCCCCTTTGGCTTCTCCACACCAATTGGCGTGATCATGTTCAAAGCCGGTATATTCAATTCCTTCTCGGTATAAACCCTCCTCTTCTTCTTGAGTGTTGCGAGATTACTCGTGCCTTTTATCTTTTGGGGAGCGCCTTTCGATTGTGTTCGTTTCGAACTGGCTGATTTGGGCTTGGAGACACCATCGTTGGTAGGTTTAGTAGAGTTTTTGGAGTTGCGAATGCCGGATTTGTTAGCGGCATGCTTCGATGCGTGTTTTGATTTGACCGTAGAAGTACGTGACGGCGCCATCTTGGGTATTATGTTCGTAAGGGAAGTGGTGAAAAAGTTGGACCGCTGGAGGTTGGGAGATTTTGAGGCGAGAAATAATTTTGGAGGGGCTCCGCTAGCGCCCGCATGTCTTGACCCACTTACATGCTCTGCTCCATCTCGATCATACATACGACCTGTAACTAATTGTAAAGTGGTTTTGCCTCGATGTATTATGCTGTATTACCTTGAACATTTCGGGATCTAGTATTGCAAATTTTGAAAGCAATAGCTTGCTCTTTTCTTTGAAGTAGACAATCCATCAATTATTGACGCAAGCATGTCGATTAATCATAAGCTGCTTTCACCATGACTTCACAAAACTTCGAGATATTGACAGGATTCCAACAGAATAATTGGCTATCCACAGTTGTCTATAATCTATAATACAGTCTATTCATAAACTCCGTCCATGCCAACTATTACGACAAGCCTTTACATCTGCCACTTTCTTCGTAACGGATCAAATCGAGCAGGTGCTGCATCTTTTTCAGAAGTGCCATTCGACAGAGATGCTGGAGCATCAATCTCAATATCAAATGCCATCTTGTTGAGAAAGTTTGTAGCAGGTTTCGCATGCCATCTATGACCACCAATCTCAAACCAAGAAAGGTGACCTCCCATAGATGTTGTGCAGAGGATAACGTATGGAGTTTGTTGAACCTCTAGGTATGGGAGTCCTTCGACATGAGCAATCTAGATAAGTCAGAGAATACATATAGGAAGTAATGAAAAGGAAAAATAGCTTACGGGGTCATCTGTGGCATTGACTGTAGGGCGAAATGATCAGCAACTTGTTGAAATGGAAGAACTGGCAGAGATTATTCGTCCGGTATTGGGAAATACTTACTTGCAAATATGGGAATTCTAGCCGCGTGTATGGAATCCACAGACGATGCGTCTCGATAATATGCACCTTCAGTTGGGTAGCCCCATGTTGGACCTTGAACGTATCGGTCAAATTCATGAAGGTATTTCGTTGACCGGATCTTCTCCAAATCAAGGTTAGGATTTTTGGACAATTCCTCTACGTGGTACTCTGTGAGTCTCTTCAGATTTCCACACATCACAGAAGAATAAAAGCGGCCAATTTGGGTTCTTCTATATCTCGGGTTAGCAATTTGCAACACAATTTGCGGTCAGATTTTGAACTCGTGACAAAGCACACATATATTCGAATGTATGAAAGAGTATGAAGGAGCCAGAAGTCTTTATACCAACAGCTGTCGTGTCAGAGTAATGGCTGTATCATAGCGTTGCAAAGAGCAAACAAGTCTGGTCATACATGTAGAAATTGAACACGACGTGGGAGTAGATACGGTGATAGGTCATTGGAGCCTGCGTCGATACCGCTGACTTACTGTAGAGCTTTTGATCCCACCTCTAGGTTCCATGGACTGGAGATGACAACAGCTGCCTTCAATTCGCAGTTGGCGCCTTCTTCGCTGACGTACTATGCAGGAATTAACTTTCAGTGCCAGGATATCTATCTAAAGAAGCAACTTACATTGGTCATTATATTTGCACCCAAGGAGAATCCAATTCCGAATAATGGCCTATTGGGAAACTTTTCCCTAAGCCACTTGACGGTTTGTCTACAGTCCCAGGTGGATCTTGCGTTGAACAATATACCACTGGTGATCTTATGTTGCGCACAACCTCTAGAGTTTACGACGCAAGCTTCCCATTGCTTTTCTCCGTTCGCACCAACTAAGGGGGCCAAGACATGTTTTAGATATACTTCGTAGGAGCCGCCTGAAAGCCCATGCAGTGCAACTAGCATGGGTCGCTTGTCCAAAGAAGCAATTCCGTTAAACTCATCCTCAGAGAAGTAAGTCGTTCGGATGGGCAAGGTAGGATCAGATTCCGATGAAGGCTGAGTTACAAAGTCAACACAATATGAGCCCTTATAGGTAGGGTTTTCCGCCTCGAATATCTTGCGCTTGTAATGTAACGGTGGCCCATCGTTTTTAATAGCAGTCCAACATGTCTGGAGATGACCATTAAAGAGAAGTGCTAGAACGTTAGTCGTAGCCAACATGAATCAAAGTATTTATTGCAACATTGAAGCCAAGTTTAATCAAAAGGCATCTATTTTGGGTGGGAAAGGCGGAAAGACATACGATTGAGATTGCACGGTGGTGTTGCTTCCTCACAGACGTTGAGCAGATTTGTTATCGAGCCATTCTTTGCCTTCAAGCTTAGAGGGTCAGGCTATTAATTTCCAACTCGTTAGCTAATACAATCTAGATATGGTGTATCTACTCTTGGTGAGGGGTCATTTACACTATGAGTATAGTTGACAGTTGCTTGGCCTAGCCATTCCATTTCAAGCCACACACAAATTTGGCGTTTTTCTGGGGAGGAAGAGCGTATATCTCGATGAGGAGCTGTTGATGATTTTAGAGATCTATACAACAGTCTGACAGGAGAAAAGCAAAGAGTCACAGGGTTATAAGCAGCCAAAAGAATGACCGTGATTTTAGATAGATAAACTGTAAGCTAGCTGCCCCCAAAATTTCCAGATCAAATCAGCAAACCCACTTATTATTACTACTGCCGTTTAGGCTTGGCAGTGGTTGAACCTCGGAGGTGGGACCGGACGGGAAGCTTGTGGCTGGTGTCTAGTTTTCTGTTATTTTTTGTGGCTGATGAGCAGTGATCGGCGACAGTAGTGGATAGGTTGCCTTAAGTCCGAAAACACCAAATAGGTGGACGGGCTAATAAATCGCGTCCAAAAGATCGAGTGCATCACCTCCTCCAAAAAGATTGTATGGCATATCCAGGTGGCCCTCCAGGGCCCAACAGCAATGTCTACTGGAACGGCCTGCCACCCCCAAATAGACATCCGAATAGCAGTCCAGACCATGGATCACAGTATCCTCACTATCCAAATCCTCAACCCTATCAATTACAATACAATGATAATGTAGAATACCATCCACTGCAGAACCAAAGTCGCGCTCTCGATCCTGCCCAGTATAGACAAAATGGTTCTAACTCCCCCCAAAATGGATACAACCATCAGCAGCATCAGCAGCAGCATCAACAGCATCAACAGCAGCAATACCACCAATATCAACAGCAACACCACCAGATCCACCAGCAACACCAGCAACAGCAGCAACCCCAACGACCATATATGTCTCAAGTCCCACCAACTCTATCTCATTCTCAGTCCCAAATTCAGCATCATTCTCAACATCAATCTCCCCAGTTGCATACACCCTCAGTCCAAGCTCCTCAAACTCGAGCTGCCCAACCCCAAGCCCATAGTCAAATTCCTCGCGTTCAAGCTCCTCGAGTTCAAAGCCCTCATGTTCAAAGCCCTCATGTTCAAAGCCCTCATGTTCAAAGCCCTCAAGTTCACAGCCCTCAGGTTCAAAACCCTCGAGTTCAAAGCCCTCGAGTCCAAGTCTCCCCGGCTCAGCTTCAAGCTCCTCCAGTTCAAGCTCCTCAGGCCCAGGATCCCCAAGTTCAAACGCCTCCTGCTCCTGTCACCAATTCCATCCTTGATGCCGCTCCGTCACAGACTCCCCAAGCTCCCCAATTCATCAACCCATCACAGCTGTTCCATCAGACTCCACGAAGTGACATACCCCAAACATACACAGGGCCGGGTCCAGACACCACCTCCCGATACCAGATGGCTCCAGCACACCCACCAGGGCCAGTTCCGATTGATCTCCCGATGCTTATAGTCTCACTTGCAGAGGAATACTTTGATGCTGCCCACAAACTCGCGCCGTTGGTATCTACTTCAATGACTGCCGAGGCGCTGCAGGAGTATCACAAGTTGATTGCTGCTGGCTTAGGGCTGTTGGACACGGCATTGAAGCGAGTCAAGATGACGCCTAGGATAGAGGCTAATATGAGACTGAGATATGCTAGCGTTCTTCACGAGGAGACTGAAAATTCTATGGATGCGGAAACTGCCCTAGGCAAAGGTATTGTATTATGTGACAGGGTATGTCTCCCTCCTCCTATCCCACCAACTTACTTGATTCTGATTATCTCATAGAACCATTATTTCGACCTTAAGTATGCCATGCAGTTCTTGCTTGCTCAGATAATGCTCAAGAAAAATCCGAAGGCAGGATTGAAGGCTTTGGATTCATATATAGCGGATGCTGAAGCGTAAGTGGATTTTTGAGCTGTTTTAAAGTACTTTCGCTCACACGCCTTAGCTACCAGCATGTTCCATGGGTCTATGCGTTCCGCTTTCTAAGAGCCTCTAATTCATTGGCTTCCAATCATCCAACCGACAAGTGGAAGGAAAACTTTGAGAGCATAACAACTCTTGCACAGCAACAAAGTGATCGGGGTATCTGGCTCGCTTCTTGTCTTATGGAAGCCTTAACCCATCTTAGGAACAATGGTCCGGACTCCATAGAGGCTGCTCAAGGAGCGATCGCCGCAGCTTGGTCGTACCAAACAGAGCGAGCCGGTCAAATCCCACAGCTAATTGCCCTGGCACATATGATAGACGTGTCCTGTAGTATCCAACAAGGATCTCCTAACGCCACGATGCCTAAGATCAAGCAGCTGCAGAAAATGATGGATCTTGCTTTGAAGGATGAGGAGGCTTGGGGAATAACGAATGAGAGCATAGCTATTCCTATGAGCCGTAGTACGCACAGCTCACAGGTAGTAAGCTCGGACACAAGGACAGCGTTAGGTATTGGACGAGATGGCCGTGACAATCTTATGCTTTCTTTCCTGAGTAAAAGAGACGCATTCTCCATAACGTGAGTACCCTTTGATATGGTGCGGCTATATCTAATGTCTCATTGCCAGATATTTACTCGGTGGCTTGGTTCTACTCCATAAGAACTCGCAAGATGGAGGTGCTGTTAGGATGTTTGAGACCGGTCTCGCACATTTAGAAGGTAGGTACTTTGACTCATCAATCACCTTAGCTAATTAAGATATAGGCCCTGTCCAAAAAGACTCAACTCCATCTGGCATTCTTCCCAACTGCATTTCACGCCTGCAATGGCAAGACCAGATAATATGCTACTATGCAAGTAGTCTAGCTTTCTGTGCTGCCTCGATCTGTGACTGGGAGGCTGTGAGAAAACATATTGAGAAACTCAATTCTGCTATGAGCAGGCTCGGTACCTCACTGATTGGTCCCCTCGCATCTATTTCGTTGTATCTGTCTGGAATCTACCATCAAGGCGTTGGAGATCTGAAAACTGCTCTAGAAATTTTCGAAGACGAAAAATTCGACATGACTTTGTACGAAGGCAACACATGTAGCGCATCCCAGGTGAAGAGGGACTATTCAATTTTAGCGGCTCTCAATACTATATGGATCCTTCAAGACCCCGCTCAGCAGGACGTCCGACGTAATAATGCACTTATGGAGAAAATTACTAAGCCTTGTCAACATCATCCTAGCCTGGATATCCAAGCCGCCTTCCATTTAGCGGCCGCCACGGTGAATAGAAGTCCTCCATTACCATCAATCGACGTCAGAAGCCACCTATCGCGGGCTTTGAAATCGACTAAGTTAACGCTAAACATGCAATTCACGTGCATCACACTGAGCATTATGTGCAATCGGTTTTTTGTTTCGGTAGTAGGTGAGCAAGCTGAGAAGAGTGCTCTTGCTGCTTCTGTACAGGCAAACCGGAGTGGCAATCCTCTATGGATGAGTGTTGCGGATGGTATGCTTGCTCAAGTATATGAGCTAAATGGCAAACAATCCGAGGCGACGCAGGCATTGGACAAGGCACGTCGTAAGGCACAGCATGCGTTTCCTGGTTATTGACTGTGTTTGAGACGTTCTTATAATGTACAACATGTTACGGGTGCTCGAAACCCTCGGAGGGATTTATGAGAAAGCATTTTTGGAGTTATTGGCACGGCGTAACCTATACCCATTTGCTTTGCGACTTTGATATTTAGCTGGCTAAGATTTGTAAAGGCATTGTCTCATCGAGTTTGATCATATGAACCAGTATATTGCATCAGCAAATTGCCACCTGATTCTATTGACAAAAATATCATACAAATATAGAAGCTACTAAAACGCAGATTGTGCCTAACTACAGTAGACGAGTTAAATTACATTTCACCATCATTCGATAATCTTGAATATTTAAGTATGGTGATTACCCGTAGAGTAACTGTGCTTAGAATCTGTATCTCGTCTTTTACACTATATACATTCCCGCCCATACGTACTAGAGCAACCCTGTTGCCAAGCAAGCTGTCTGAACCTCAAAAAAAAAAGGTTGTACGCGACGTGAGCTACTGCGTGTGAAACTCCCAACGAAGCATGTTTGCTTCTATCCCTCATAGGTCCACGAGGGTAAGGCGTTCATATATTTGCACAGCTTGTAGATGTGGTCTTCTCGCACGCCACGAAATACTTAGCGTCTTGCGACCGTCAAGCCAAACCCAGACGCCAAACCAGCAATTAGCAACTTTCAGTACATCCGCGAATCATGCGGCTCGGACTAGGAAGCCTGGTGCGAGACCGGCGGTAAGGGATATCCAGAAAACGGTTGCGCAATTGAATAATCTGAGGGAGGCGTTCTTAGAGGATCTGAAGGGGGAAGTTAAGGAAGAAAAGCAAAAAGGAAAAGGGGAAAGGGAGACTATTGCGATTAAGACGAACAAGATCGGAGGAGATAGAAGGGAAAAGATAGAGAAAGAGGAGAATCTTTCGACACCTGCGAAAGGCACGCTGCCGAAGAAGAAGCCAAAACCTGCAAAGCATGCAGCTGAGAAGAAGGATACTGTATCTTTAAATGAGGAACAGGAATCCAAGAAAGAGAATCCGAAACGTGCGAGACTGAATCGACAGAAGAGAAAAGGAGTTAAGGTGGCGAAAGACAAAATAGCTAAAAACAGCACCAGCAAAGCGATCAAAATTCAAAAGGTCTCTGGCGGCAAGGTGCCGATTAAAAAGGTTCTTAACAAACTGCCCATTAAAAAATGTATCTCAGATGGCAAGACTGGTGTCATAGCGACGCCGCAACCGAAGCCAAGGGCAGAGAAGAAAGTTCAGTTTGTGGGTGTTGATGGCCAGCCATTCATAATCCGTCGACCTGAACCCCTAACGTCAGAAGCGATTCTAAAGAGTATCAATGACAATACAAGCAGAGACGAGCTTGTCAAAATAATCGAGAGCGGAAGACTCTCTCCTTCAGACACAGTAATCGCGGTACGAAAGCTTCGGGAAAACCTCATCTCGAAGGTCCGAGGGGAGTCGATGCGGCTTAGCAGAGAGCACTCAACAAGTACACCCTCTCCAACAGTTAGCAAAGCGAAAAGCGGCGAGCAGACTGGAAAGGCAGGAGCATCAGAAAAATATCCTGTTGGGCACGAACTGAATTTGAGTGATACACCAGCCGGTCTAGGTGTAAGTCAGATTGATAATCCGAAAAGGAAAAGGGATGACAAGAATAAAAGCAAACCCGTGATTTCTAGAAGTGGAATGTCCATCAAAGAAAAGATGCAAGCCAAACCGGCGGATTCCAAAGGCTCCAAAGGCAGGGCAAGACCAAAGGCGCCTTATGCTAGACGATTGATCGCGGCAGGCGACCCAGCTGAGACTAAGGTTGTAAAGACTGGTCCGATCAAGGTGACGAAGGCTCAACAGAAGGAAGGATTTGAGATTCAGACGGTTGTTCCCGAAGAGTTAGCGTTAACTCCTGTTGAAAAGCTGGATCAGGAACCGGTCCCAGGCTTGGTTTATGGGTTAGACAGAGTCTTATTCAACCCTGGTGTGGTACATCTTCAGGATCCACGCTCGAGAGTTTTCAATTTTGATCCATACCTGCAGAAGATCACTCCCGTTTCAGAGTTCAATTTCAATGCGCTAAAGGAATATAAAACGTCTTCACGGGATACAACTCTCATACAGCTTACTAAAGAAGAAAAGAAGAAATACACAGGATCGACGTCGAGCATGTCTTCTGCATTAGCTCATTTCCATTTCCTTCTGTCACAGTGGCGTCCAATCACTACCTCTATGTTGTCTCGAACATTCCCCGTTGAATTCAACACCTTCACCAAGTTGCAGCGTGGCCCTACTGCTTTGTTTTTACGGTGGAGAGACGGGGCATATGCCATCGATGCTGACAAAGAATATGACACTTCAACAGTTTTGATGATGCTGGGAAAGTCCATGGAGAAGCTCCTGACTCTGCCTAAAGATCACTATGAGAAGTATCTAATGGAGAACGCCGATAACTTCCCTGAAGAGGCAAGATATGAGCCTGAAACGTTTCACTACACTACCATTGGAGATTTTTTGTTGAGATCTCAGCTTGATGCATTTGATCCTAGACTCCCTGGAACAGGAATGTTCGATTTGAAAACCCGGGCTGTTATATCCGTTCGTATGGATACTAAAGCTTACCAAGAAGCCAGTGGCTATGAGATCAAGCGGGAAAAGGGAGAATTTGAATCATACGAAAGAGAGTATTACGATATGATCCGAGCTGCCTTCTTGAAGTATTCTCTTCAAGTTCGGATGGGTCGCATGGATGGTATATTTGTCGCTTTCCACAATACGGAACGCATTTTCGGCTTCCAGTACGTCAGCTTGAATGAAATGGACCTCGCACTTCATGGTTCTGAGGATACCACCATTGGAGATCTAGAGTTCAAGACGAGTTTGGATTTACTGAACCAGGCACTAAATAGGATTACAGAGAAGTATCCTGAAAAGTCCGTTCGTCTACATCTCGAAACAAGAGCGGGCGATACCCCCTTCATGTACATCTTTGCTGAGCCGATGGAAGAAGAAGAAATCGATAAAATTCAAGCAACGAATCGTGAGGAGATCGCACGATTTGAAGAAGAGATACTTGGTATAAAGCCTAAGAATGACTCTCTACAGCAGAAGAAGAACGCAGAATGGGAGAAGCTACGTTCGAAAGTTGAGGAGAGTATTGAGGAGGATGAGATGGATATTCAGGAGATAAGATCCATAGCTGAAAATTTACTTGAGGAGAGTGAGTACTGGGATGACTTGTCTCCGGAAGAGAAACAACGGTGTATCGAGTCTCTGGTGAAGTCGGCTACACTTAGTGAGGAGCCAGAGAATACAGAAGAGCAAAGCGAGAACGTTTTTGTAGATGAGGCCGATGGTCAAAATGACGATGATGTGGCGGATGAGGATGAAGAGATTGAGAGCGACGACGAGACTGATAACGAGAAAATCGACGAGGCTGATGTCGAAGAAGAAGGTGAACCAAAAAGCCACGAAGAAAATCAAGTAATACAAGCGGAATTTGCAAGTGAGCAAACTAGCGAGGAGGGTTCATTCCTAGGCATTGAATCTGAGGAAACAATACTAGACGACTCGACGGACGAGGCAGATGATTCAGAACAGTCAATAGCTAGTCAACTATCTACAGACGAGTCTTCCATCGAGGAAACCAATCAGCTCAAACCCAGGCAGGATCCCTCAAAAGCTTCCGAACTAGGTGAGACTAACGACGATGTATCCGTTCTCAAGAAAGAAGTCAAAGCCAGCCATGATAATCCTGACACAGAAGAAGTACCGTCACCAACCGAAGTCTTAGCCATGACCCTAACTATCCGTAACAAAGTCGACGGGGAATACGTTGCTCGTCCCGTCGATCTTTCAGATGGACAAAAATGGACTATCGAGTACGCTCTAGTTGATGTAGCGCCAAAGGAACGTGCAGCACTATTGTATGAGGCATGCAAGAGACGCCGATTTGAGTCATTACATTGGGATGAGGAAGGAGAACCAGATCCATTTTCTTACAACAATTTTTTCATAAAGCAACTTAAGACTTTGGCAAAGAAGGGTCGGCAATGGAGAACGCAGCTAGATAAGGAGGACTCAAAGCGGCCAGTCAAGGTTTTGGGCTGGTCGGATCCAGTCAAGGTCGAGATAGAGGATAAAATGTCGGCGACAGATACTATTGAGGTTGAAAAGAAGAACGAAAAGGAATAGAAGGGATAGGAGTCTTGCTTTCTTGTATAGATATGGGAGCAACATGTAAAGTATGTAAAATATGTATTATAGGTGCCGGTTAGCTAAGGACACATACGAAGTGTATCTAGCGGGTTCTAATTATATCATCACTCTAGAGATCACAAAGGTTGATTGATAATCAGTATTTTAAGTTTAATGTATCATGTCACTGTCAAATTTTCCTGTTCATATTGAGATAATGCTTTCGCATTTACTTCCTTCTTAAAAGTGATTGGCTGCGTCCCCCTCCTCTATTAGATCAAAATTCAGCAGGTAGAACAAGAATAACAGGAAATTAGATAATGAACACGGACCAGGTTCTCTCATCAGATTTACTCATTTTAGAAATATCATCTTTCATCTCTGTTGGTCTAGATACACCAACACGTAGTCACGCAATGTGGCAAAGTCATATGATTGTCTTGTCAAGAAGTCATGCGGCCGGCGCTTATCGAACCCTTGATGCTCAGCTCTCACGGAAGTTTCAGAAGCCGAGAGACGCAGTGCATATAGATTGCTATTGTTGTGTATTACACGATCACTTCCTGTGATTTGTTAAATCCAAAGGTCGGGTATACAACGTTAGCCAACTTGGTGGGGAGGCTGAGCAAATGAAGCTTTCGGTGTACTAAGCTTATGTGTTGTGAGCCGATTTTCTAATTGGCCACGAGGTGTTTCAAACCATTTTTGGCCAATCACGGAAGGAACGTATCGTCTATTTTGATCCGAACCCCTAAATTAAGCGATGAGTCCCCTGTTCCGGATGTATTAATTCCAGAACAAACATTGTAGTCACCTGTCAGCACATAGCCGTCTACTAGGAGAAGCCTTTCAGCTTTGTACTACCAACGGCGGTTTTGATATTTGAGATCTCTCTATATAAGCTGCTCTACCTTCTCGTTGAATGAGATATTCATCCAAACAATCAAAACAACGAAAACATTATTTCCTGAGTCTTTTCCTAGGTCTTTTCCTTTATCTTTTTTCCTATATTCAATCACTAGAAATTCTCGTTTTTAATTTCTCGATCTCCTCAACCAATAATCACCATGCATTTCACATCCTCTGTTATCACTGCCATCCTGGCCTCCTCCTTCACCCTCGCGGCTCCTTTCGAAGCTCGCAACGACAATAAGCAAAACACAACCCCTTCCTCACCACCACCATCTCCTCCAGCAGCGCCATCGTCTCCTAAAGACCCACTTCTCACACAGAAGTTGTTCCTCTCAGATCTTGCCTCTGATCGTTTCAAGCTCCTTCCCAAAAACGAAGATTTTGTCTTTGACTTCAACCAAGAAAAGGGCAAAGGCGGTAAAGGTGGAGATCTCTTCGCTGCCAACCGCAAGACATTTCCCGCGCTCGTTGGGGCTGGATCCGGCATGGCAGTTGGATTCCTTGGCCCTTGCGGGTTCAATACTCCTCATGTCCATCCTCGCGCCACCGAGCTGCAGATCGTCGTCAAAGGCAAAATCATCACCGAGATGTTGCCGGAAAACGGGGTCTTCAATGGCGCAGACAAGACTACTGGACGGAGGGTTATTCGCAATGAACTTAAGCAGTTCCAAATGCAGCCTTTCTACCAGGGATCTGTACACGCACAATTCAACCCAGATTGCGAGGAAGCTGTCTTCATAGCATCCTTCAATAACGAGGACTTTGGGGCTGGACAAATTGCCGATGAGTTGTTTGCTATGGATGATGAGATTGTGGCTGCTGCTTTTGGTCAGGCCATTGACGGAGCGGAGGTTGCGAAGTTCAAGAAGAATAAGGTCATTCCAGAGTCCATTGCCAAGGGTGTGGAGCAATGCCTTGCAACTTGCAAGATTGCTGCAAAGTAAAGAACTGGAGATCGGGACGTGGATGTAATGAATTGAGTAATGGCATGATTGTATGGTAATGACTTTGATGTGGTTTTACGTTAGCAAGGAGTTCAGTATGCTTTTGGGTACTTATTTTGGGACTGTTTGGATGGAAACTATAAGGTGGAGAGACCAACATCTAATATAACAATAGAGAACTCATATTGCCTTTTGAAGCCTTACGTCCTTCTCTGTCCCTCCTTGTTCTCTCTGTGTTTGCTCAACTATCACCTTATTGCCAAATCCAGCTCCTACTTTTATAGAGACAGAGTATGACTAGGGCGAATGATCTCCCCTGAAAATAAGGGAGCTGTCACTAGCGTGCTACTTTGTCGCTCTGTTAAAGAGTGGCAATCAGTAATGTTCTGGCTGTATAATGGGAAATGGGTCTGTGGCGTATAAAGCATAGCAAATTCTATTGGATTCTGGTTTAAAAAGCTTGAATTTGACTAGTGAGATGACTTTCTATATTCGCCTTAGCAAATCAGACGTGGACATTTAGAGAATGCAGAACGGGGAGAGTCCAGTATCTTGGGTAGATAGAGAGGGTGACTTTTGAGCTACAAACCATTTAAACCATTTACCTTGGAGGCTGTAAAATTTCTGACGTCTTAATTATAAGTAGCTATCAAGTGCTATTCAGATATAACACGTCTTGAACACAGGCTTCAATTACTATATTTTCTCTGATTCTGTTTGGTTGATTTTTTTAACTTTTGTGTTTGTTCTTGTTTGTGTTATGTTTTAATGTGTTATGTGCTTAATGTGCCTTTCGTGCTAGGAATCTGTGTAATCTTAAGTTAGTAATTCCACTTACTACGATGGTGAAAGGATCCAAAGTTAAGTAAAACATACCTCTCCCTCTTTCCCGGCTACTCTACTTGTCGCCATCTTGATAGCTACCGCCAACGCTTTAAACGCACTCTCCGCTCGGTGATGGTCATTAAAACCTCTTAGACAATCGACATGCAATGTAATTCTAGCCGCTTGCGCAAAGCTTTCCATACAATGCGGTATCATCTCACAACTCAAATCTCCAATCTTCTCTCTCTTCAATCCTAGCTCTATCACAGCATAAGGTCGATTGCTCAAATCAACCACCGCTCTTGACAATGCCTCATCCAGCGGCGCGTACGCTGACCCAAACCTTGCGAGTCCGATTGGCACGCCCAGCGCATCTTTGAACGCTCCACCAAGTGCTATACAGACATCCTCCGCCGTATGATGATCATCAACTATTACCATTAGCTTCTCTACCACCCTACATATCAAAATAATGCATGCAAGACGTACTGTGTAAGTCACCTTGGCATTCCAGCGCCAAACTCCAACCTGCATGTTTTGCCAGCGCATGTAGCATATGATCCAAGAACCCAATGCCTGAATTTATCGCAATAGTCTGAGATTTCGAGGATTGGCTGGCATGGCCATCGGTTCCGTTTGTTAGGCGTTCATCAGTTGAGGCGGGGAAAGGGCCGCCATCAAGGTTTATTGCCAACTGGATTTTGGTTTCATTCGTATCGCGGGAGAGAGCCGCTGAACGAACTCGTGAGGGTTTTGCGTCTACCATTTTCGAGATGGGGAATTGAACTGGAAGAGGCAATCGAAGAAGGGAGGTTGACGTCCAAAAAATGTGGTTCGGCAAATTCTCGGCATCGATAGCTTCATGACGTGTATAGGCACGTCTTAAGCTTTAACTTCAACAACAAATCCCCAATGAATCGACGAAGATAATGCATATTTCTGGCGGCCTCAGAAGTGAAGAAGCAAATGCCGCAGCTTGGGAAGGTGGCAGAGGTGCTGTGGTTGGTGCTGCAAAGGTATAGCTGCTACCACTAGCATTTATAGACGGGATTAACACAATGACAGTGGGGCGTGTTTGCAGCAGTGTTAGGAGGAGTTGGTTATACAATTTCTCCAATCTATAGAGGATTGACATTCCAGTTTAAGGTGTAAGTCTCACGATCCGATTGAGAAGAATCCGTATTGATCTCAATTTAGCTTTCTCCAGATGTCTGGTACGAGTTCTACCTATACCTTACAGGATTCATAGACTAACTTTAGAGGGATGATAATGGGATCTTGTCTCGAAGCTGATCACCGTATACGGGATTACGAAGCTAAAGTAAGAATGCACAAACGAATGGTACGCGACAGAGCTGCATGGGAAGCCTACGAGCGAGAATTCGACGAACCAATGCCTTCTCCAACGAAGCCCAAATGAACACACCATGTAATGAATATGGGACATGGAATAGGACTGGTATAGAGCCTAGCTACCTGTACAACCTCGTGAATACATATCTGTCAAAACCCAATGCAAGCCATCCGCCTAACGCCTCAAATGTTCTTATCATCACTTTTTTGCTATAAATTTCTTCTTATCCATATTGATCTTCGAAAGTCTCGCAATGCATCCACTAAGCTGCAGCAGTGTCTGAACACCTTCTAAAATTTTCATATGCGTGAATCCGATCTCCTTAATAAACTCTAATTTCGAGTGTTCGCTAAGCGTCGGTATCGTTTTCGTAACTCTGAACATCGTGCTTATAATATCGTGACTTGAGTAACCCAAGTTCCAGAGCTCCTTCAGTGTGTCCAATGCTCCTTCAACATTTCCCTCGTAGCACGCCTTGATCATAGCTTGTACTTTGATCGGGTGTGGAGAATCGACAACTTTGAAAACATTATCTCCACTCACGAATCCAAATCCAGCAAATGTTGACTGGAGATTATTGATTGCCTGCCGCATATCACCCTCTGCACTGAATACCAATGCAGCCAACCCATCTTCGCTATACTCACACTTCTCTGCTTCAATGATTTGAAGTAACCTTTTCACCACTTGTGCGTCAGTCAGCCGAGCGTATCGTAGGATAGCGCATCTAGATTGTAGAGGTTCGATAATTTTATTCGATTGATTACATGCGAATGCAAATCGAGTTGTTGCTGAGTATATTTCCATTGTTCTTCGAAGTGCCTGTTGAGCACCAGATGTCATACTGTCTGCCTCGTCTAGAATAACGAGCTTTTGGCGGCCCTGGGGAAGTGTGACCTTTTTCTGAGCAAATCCTTTGATACGATTCCGTACCACATCGATGCCTGGATAAAGTCAATCACAAAGCAGATATATCAAAGAGCATTCGTACCTCTTTCATCACTGGCATTGAGCTCCAACACAGCCTCTTTATAATTATCTCCCAGAAGTTGTCTTGCTAGGCACAGCACTGAGGTAGTCTTTCCGATTCCCGGCATCCCAGAGATGATAACATGCGGCATGTTTCCATCTTTTGCGATGATCTTCAGCCGCTCAATTGTCTCGGTGTTTCCGACTATGTCGTCAAGAAATACAGGACGATACTTCTCGACCCTAGAAACGTCAGTGATGTCAAAACAACTTGGAGTATACTACATACCATGGTAATTCGTAGTTCGTAATTCCATTTGAGTTTGGTTTGAGTGAATTCTTTGCAGCCGCCATAGAGGATTCTCCTGGCTTGTCTCCTTTCGTGGCCGCCATGATGGTTGAGGTGAGAAGTGAATATCAGTGCCAGCTGTCGCGTCTTCAAGAGGTAGACGCGATCTCACAATTATCACTTAACACGGGGGTGGGTCTAGCCATAATTAGGAGTGTATTTAACCTCCAACCTGCCTCCTTGCATCTAAGGCAGACGAACTTGGAACCACAGCACAGCCAACTTTCAGAACTTTTCGTGTTTTGTTTGACTGATATATTGGTTTTCTGTGTGAGTGGAACGAAACCTGATTCATTCATAGAACATCAACAACCGAGTTGAACATTGATAAGAGCATTAATGAAACGGGCTATTTGCAAACATCTTTAATTGAGAGGGATCTCTACCAACGAACCTCGAAGGCCGTTGGCACTTCCGTCAACTCCTTATGCTGTCTGAAGGTGTTAAATAAGTTCTTTAAATCCCCAGCTTAGCCTCAAGAGACAATGTTTTCCTTTTTCGTTATAATTTTGGCAATGGCCCAGATATCACAAGCAATATATGTGATGTACTTGACTGGGTAATGGTCCTGCATAACAAACCCAAAGCCAACCTACTGACACGTTGAGACAACACAATATCGTTCCAGAATCCAAGCTAGTATCAGGAATCACCCATGTTGCTTTGGCTTTCATGCAGTCTTCGAGGTTCAATGAGGCGGTAACCCCAAATGAATGGCCGCTCTTCACTACAGTCAAGGAGACACGCCAAAGGTTTGGAAGGAAAACTTCAATAATGGTAGCAATTGGTGGATGGGGTGATACTCAAGGATTTTCTGTAGCCGCTGCTACTCCCGAAGGACGTCAACTGTTTGCTAAGAATGTGAAGGCGATGGTTGACTTCACGGGTGCTGATGGTAAGTTATAACTAAACACTCACGGCAAAGTTACTAACACTTGCAAGGGGTCGATATCGACTGGGAGTACCCTGGGTAACTCTTGTGCTAATATTCCTTGTTATTGCAGCTAACAGCATATAGCGGAAATGGTGAGGACTATAAGAAAATCCCAAATTCACAGAAGACCTGGGAAATCGAAGCGTATCCTAAACTCCTTTCTGAAGTCAGATCAGCTCTCGGTTCAAATAAGATTATTTCGGCAGCAGTTCCTGGTCTTCCAAGAGACATGCTAGCCTTCACCAAGGAGACCATCCCAAAGATCAGCAAGTCACTTGATTTCTACAATATTATGACATATGACCTGATGAATCGGAGAGACTCTACAACCAAACATCACACTGGTGTTCAAATGTCCCTGGACAGCATTGACGCGTATATTGGGAACGGAGTGCCACCTGAGAAGATGAACCTCGGCTTTGCATTCTACGTGAAGTGGTTCAGAACTGATGCCAACGGTGGCTGTGAAAAGAACCCGGTTGGATGTCGAACGGTATTAATGGAAGATCCAGTCACTGGCAACGACCTAGGCCATGCAGGTGCTTTTTCGTGGCATGATGAGGTTCCTTCCGATCTTCAGACTTCATTTAGCAAGGCGTTGAAGAACCCACAATACGATGAAACGCTTGGAGGTTCATATTATTGGGATTCGGAAGAGAATATATGGTGGAGCTGGGATTCAGAATCTGATATCAAGTCCAAGATTCCCAAGATTAAGGAGCGCAAAGGGCTAGGGGGTGTATTTGCCTGGGGATTGGGTGAAGATGCTCCATCGTTCAGTCATTTGAAAGCTTTGAATTCTGGCATGGAAAATGGGCCTATAGAAGAAATATTCCGTGACCCAAAAGACCAGATAACTTTTTTCAGAGATGAGCTATAGCAGAGCTCTCAGAAATCTGAAGGTTTCCATGGGGAAGGACAAACAGACTTTGAAGTATTATTGTTTAGGCGCTACTGCGTATTTAACTCTTTGAATTTGAGGATATACGTGTCTATGATGACGTAGGTTAAAAGGAAATACTATCCCGATAAATAATCGATCTATTAAAATGAGTACTGGTTTGGAATTCATGTTTGTTTAGCAGGGTATTAGCACAAGTGTTATTATTTGCGCTTGAAAGAGGAGTATTTGTTGGCATGCATGCTTGCACAGGGTATTTAAAGATATACGTGAATACGTAACAAAGAAATAAACATGCAACAAAGAAATAGATGAATACTCTCTATCGGGATTATTACCACGGCTCGATCACGCTAACATGAACCAACACTACAAGATCCGAGTTGAATGATAATTAATGATAGAGTGAAGTGTTCACGATAGTCGTTGAAGCAAGGTTGGCGATTGGCTTGGCGCCCAGGCTCAAGATAGAAATCCATTACGGATTCTCCCGTAAGCATAACATCCCCACCAGGCTTCACTTATGTACCAATGATAAAACCGGCAAAGGTAATATATTCTCCTTTACTTTCTCCCCTTTCCAATCTCCTTAAATGCGCCCTTTTCCTATCTCCATCTTTATTTCACTAGCTATTCGTGCTACTGCTACCAGAAGAGCTTTTCCTTTGATTGAAGATTCCCGGCGCAACTTCACTTGCATTTCTCCTTTGAAACAATTCAGCAATTTAATGGCAGACCTAAATCAGAAAGCTGGGGAGGAGTTAGATAAGCCTTGTGGAACCTCAGGCGACAGCAATGTATTAGGAACGAATGGCGCATCCCACCAGGTTGTGAAGGACAAGGCCCAAGAGGAGAAAGTTGAGCCAACCTTACCAAAACTCAGCGCTGCAGATTACAAGGTCTATAACAGAATGGCGGAGGGTATGGATTACTATGTTAGTCACCCACTTGTTAGATTTATGGACACTAAAGAAAACTTCTTTACATCCTGAATCAAGAAATTCTCTTAACAGAATCAATAGCACAATCATTTCCGTCACACATGGACTCTTCTACACAACGCCTGCTCCTCCAATGCCCGTCCAAAAAATCTCTCTTTGAGACAGTTCATTAACACGGGCATACAGATGTGCAACCAATTGTGAGTCGTCTGCGCCGCCTACCCCTCCTTTCTAACTATAAGCAGAAACATGCACCACGGCATAGAAGAAGCCCATGTATTTCCTATGCTTGGTAAGTCCATCTCCATGCGGTAAAAGGTTACCATAAAAAACAAGAGCTAATACAGAGAATAGCCAAGAAAATGCCCGAATTTAAGAATGGACAAAATGCAGCGGAATTGCTGCGACAGCACAAGGAGATTCACAAGGGAATGGATCAGTTCTCCGCCTACCTAGAGAAATGTAACAGCGGCGAAACGGAGCTGGAACTAAAAGTGATGAAGGAGAAGATGGATAGTTGGGGCGAGGTGCTTTGGAAGCATCTCGATCAGGAGGTGAAGACATTGGGAGCGGATAATATGAGAAAATATTGGACTCTTGATGAGATGAGACGAATGCAAATGTAGGATGACTTTCTCGGGATGAGATCTAATGAGGGTTCATGGGATGGGTTGGTGTTAATAAATGGGTGGCGTTCTAAGAATGAAAAGTTATGGGAACTAAATAGACACTCTGGACGTGACTTAACTTGGATAGAGGGGATCTCGCGGCGCAATAAGCTCAAAGTCAATAGGCTATTTGAAATATTATTATATGATTGTTCAAACACCAACCAGAGATACAGACAATAGCCATAAAGCTCAGGATATCTACAGAATATTCTCAAAATGCTACAACGATATTCACTAACTATTTCTCTAGTACGCTTATTTAAGATAGGTGAAAATGTACGATGACATGTAATTGAAGCTTAACCGGGACATGGTAGATAAAGGGGCTGGGTAACAATGTATTGTTCATGTAAACATTTACATCCTTTGCTCATTTCTGCGCGTCCCGCCTCCACTGGGCCCATTGATCCTATCAATGTTCCACCTGCGTCCCAGACGCTCCTTGTAGATTCAAAGACTGCTTCCCATTTCAGCCTCTCCGGTAGTCACTATGACGAACATACGTAGATGCTCCGACTACCTCATTTCAAAAAAACCAAATGAAACACTTCGTTTCGTTAAAACTCCATATCTGTCCCCCGTTTCTAAATGCTAACCATATATGCTGTGAACGCTTGCTGGTGAATGATGGTACTTGAATGAAATGAAAATAAGGTCATTAATACTGCTCCCGTCTAAAGTTCTTCTACCCAAACCTAAGTTTGACGTTAGTACTTGTTGCTAGGGGAACTGACCGGGTCTGAACTTACTTCCATCTTTCCCATATCTAAACGTTCCTTTCGCGCCTGCGACTTCACACTCATGATGACCATTTCCAGATCATCTTGATCTCCCATGGTAATCATGTCGCCATCTGGAATATCGTCATCCCGAACCTTGATCTTGAATCGTTTCCGTAGCCCAAACTTCTCGCGGATTTTGTCCACCATATCGGGAAACTCAATTGCGACGCCAATCATGATATATCTCACATCATCAGCATGCACCTTCACCCGAATCTTGCGAAGCTCCGGCCTCCTTGATTGACCACGTCCAGACGATGACGGTGCGCGTCCGGTTGATCGAGGAGGTGGATTTCTAGCCGATACCATTTCGAAATCTCCCTCGTCAAAATCATCATCGTAATCGCTCCCATCCTCATCTTCTTCTTCGATGTATTTGGGTTGACGCCTGTTCCCGCCCTTTTGGCTGGACCTGGGCGAGCTATACATATCGTATACTTCATCGGGGTACTCTTCGTCCTCGTCTGAAGCTCGTCTTCGGGGACGGTTCCGCTCCGTATTCGCCCTACGTGGAGGTCCTCTTGGCTCAGATGCTGTCCGTGAGGTGCCCATTCGCTGTTGCTGTGGTGATATTTCCTCCCGGATTTCGTATCCTTCCTTTGGACGCGCCCTTTCAATATTGAGTTTCGCTGGCATAGGCTTCGGTCCGTTCCTGACGGACGCCCCTCGACTCACGCCGCTCGATCCAGATGTAGTTGACCCTTCAGGAGGGGGTGTGGGTGGGAACATATCACGGCCAATTGGTGGTTCCGACTGTTGACGTTTGCTTGAGAGACCAGGCTTAACCAAGTTGGAAGCTGCATATGATATGTTCTCCGTTGGTCGATCATCCTTAACGGCAGCTTTCCCAGCCTGTTGAATCAGTAATGCGACGAAAGAGGGATGGGTACGAACTCACATTCTTCATCTCGGAACCGGCAAAACCAGTAAAGGCATTTGCTCTGTCCGAGGCAGCTACTAGACGCGCTTTACCCAAATAGTCTTTCGTCTTCAGATTCTTAACCTTTGCTTGGTTCGGCCTATAAACAACACCAACAGGTATCGAAAAGACAGTATATCCCTAGTATTTAGTTAGTTATGATTTCTCAGGTTGCGCACGTATCGGGTACCTCAGCTTCTTCTCTGATTGCCTCATCAATAACATTATGATCCTCGACAACCTTCTCCTTGACAGCAAAGGAGAAATCCTGCATTCCGGCTTCCTTCTGTTGAAGGTATATATAACATAAACCCCGGTTGAACAAAACTTCGCAAGAATATAGCTTGAACATGAGCCCGAGCTGAGCATAATCGATCATGTTATTTCCTCTCAAATATAATAGAGTGTCGTTGAAATTTGCCAGCGCTTCTTCAAAATCCCCTACCAGAAAATTGGATACTCCTTGTTGAAAGTATGCCACCGCCAAATATTGATCTAAACGCACAGCGCGTTGATAACACTCAACCTAGGAATATTAGATCGTGGTTGAGTAACACTACTATCAGTACTGACCGCTTTCTCATGTTCTCCCAATGTAGCATGAATAACACCGCAATTGAAAAGAATCTTAGAAGTATCTGAAATACCATCAAACTCCTTCAATGACTCGTCAAACTCATTATTGTCGTAGTGCGCAAGCGCCGCTACCCAAGTTTCGATTTCCTAAGTTGAATGTGAGCAACCATATCACGCACCACCGAACACGTTCCCGTGCACGTTAGCACAACTCACCTGCTTCAAAGACATGGCGATGTCGTTTCCACAGCTTCGTAAAGGTCCTCCGTCAATTCAGAGCCGGTCGCTGCGTCAGCGACCAGCCGTCACCGTTTGTCGAAACGCAGGTTGAAAGTAGATGGACCGATCCCAATATCGCAGTATCTTGCACCACCGCCAGTTCGCAACGTCTTATATCCTGTTGATTCGTCCCCCAGCAATTGTGTTCCCACCGCAAAACTCAAATGTTCCCTGTCAAAATAGTGTTCTGTCGGTGGCTGGTGTCAACTGTGCGGGGTCCCGTCGCTAGCATTTATGGATCGACGTCTGGTAATTGATGTTATTCGGAGTTGTAGAGAGAATGTAGAGGATCGTCGGTAGGAATATTTCCAGTTGGGAGTATTCAACAGACAGCAGACGGTGTTAGAATGTCAGGTACGAAGTGGAGGACTGGCTGGCAGTTGATGGTAGAGAGTGGCCGGTGGGAGGGGTGACTTCAGCGCGTAACAGAATGCTGCATTGGGTGACAAGGCCTGTCCCAAGATAGACTAGTGACGGTGATACTATTCATGCATGGTCTTAGTGTTGCAATTGGAAGATTCAGATCTGGTTCGGTAGTGCAAATTGCTCCATGACATGCCAGCAGGACGGTTAGACTTTGGCAGAGTCTGTGGGTTATGCAAGATATCTACTACTGTATGAAGATGTGGTGAATAAGTAGCCGATGTGTGTCGCGGCTTGGTCCGGCCGTGCTTCGATCACCACCACAACATGAGCAACGCACGAGAATATCGGGAGTATGACAAGACACCACAGTGCACTTGGCGTGGACGCTACAGTATTATTGCTGTTTGGCAATTTGCTTGGGTTCCGACCCAAGCAGAGTGAGGATGAAAAGATGAGGAGGAGCCAGACCGGAACACCGATGACTGGGGCAGCTAGGTACTTGGTACTGTACCATGAAATCAAACACATTACAGTACGATAATGTGCCAACAATAGACCAAGGCAAAGCAATACTCAGTGGCCAGTGGCCAGCTACCTAGCCATGCTGCAACAGGACCGGCGCTTGGTATGTACGTAGCCATGTAGCCATGTAGCCATAGCCATATCCCGTCGCCAACCCTGGGAGCGAGCGAGCAAGCAAGCACTCCAGGAGCGGCTATACTCCACTATACGAAGTTATCGCGACCCGGCGGGTTGTGTAAACCCAGCGGCCACATGCATGGCCTGTTCTCTGGAAAAGGAGATCTGCTTTCCAAGCAGAATCATTTCTTCAAGCAGAGCAGCCATATTAGAACCGCTTCCCTCGACCGCAAACACCTCTTGATTGGTTCCTGCGTCTGTCACGCGTGATGTTCCAGCGCGCGTAACGATGTTCACCTCACCAATCCATTCCATGCTAACATTTACGTTATTCTTGTGCCTCCTGGTCCCGGGAGAGTTCCTTTGGGAGTAAGCTACCACCTCATTCTCCATTCGATATCACATTCACAAGCCACAATTTAATTCGGCCATTTGGTTTGCGTGTTTATTGGCACTCTGCAATTAGGGGCAGCGAGCGTCAACTTTTAGCGAGCGCCGTCTGGACCATACCACCAAACTTGGAAGTCAAGGCTCTTCCCGCGTGGTGGTCAAACATACCAGATTGTCCACTTCATCTCACCTTTGCGAATCTTAACTGTATAGGTACCGTCACATTGACAATAACAAGGCCCAGATGAAAATCTACCTTAAGCCTTATCGAATATTCCAAGGCGACCAGCCCAGAAACCCTTGGCGGGTCTCAGCATGTTGGCCCGCCAGGGGTCGAAACTCAACTTTGCCTCATATGATGTTTGAGCGTCAATATCCACGACGGGACATTTCTACATCTCACACTAGATCTCTCGAAACCCTGTAGTGGTCCCTTTGCATGGTCAAACGGTAGATCTGCCGTCGCCAAACAACAGGGACGTAGCACCTCTTACGGTCCATAATATTTCGTCTCAAGTCGAGAGCTGCGCATCATGAGTGGCTCAAGGTCGGTGTCCTTTGAATCAACGACCTGTTTCTTTTGGTAGCCAAGCAAAGAAACGACGTATATGCAACAATAAGGTTTCCCTGCTAGGGACCGAGACGTGGTTGGAAACACTACTCGAAGCTTATTAGTGCTTAACTCTTTGGCACATACGGACTACATGAGATCATTCCACCTTCAAGCTTTCTTTTCATTCAGGTGTAGCCTCTCATTCGTTAGCGTAGCTGACATAGTAGTGACAATATTTACACAGCTCATATGTAGAAGGCTTCCACGCCACTTTTCGTCTTATGATTCGATACATGATCAGAGCATGCCCTTCTCGACTTCATCCTTCCTCTCCTCCCACAAGGTCTTCCCCGAACATGAACAGACGGTCTTGTCATTATCCCAAACTCCCGCACTCCTGGCAATCACTCCGACCAGAGTGTTCTCGTCATTCCTTTCAAACTTTCCCTTCCCATCATGTTGGCGTGACACTATCATTCCCCTGCCGATCATTTCCCATATCTTGACAGGTCTGTCCAAAAAGACACTCCCTATACCGTTCTTTCCTACCTGGACGGTACCAAAGACACCTCTAGCTTGGCTCACGCTTTCCGCCGGTTCTTCCCAGATGCTACCTGTCGAAATTGCACCTTTTGAAATATCACCTGTCTGTCGTACGGTAGCCCAGTAAGTGCCAGGAGCCAGTCCACGAATTGTAATATCAACAACAGTAAGGTCTGGGGCAACCTGTACCATTCGAGCCAGCCCTCTCACTTTGTCTGAAACTTCATTTGAATGAGTCTCCAATATGCAGACAGCAGCGCCTATTCAGGTTTAGCGTTCCAAATCTTATAATAAGTGACTTATGGTAGCATACTCTCTGTGGTTCCAGAACCTCTCAAAATGGCGTCTCTACCAGTTGCTTGTATGGCAGCAACAATCGCTGAGGGTGCAGCTAATATGATGTATCAGTCCCATGCTGAAAATAATCCTGAAGGGATTGACGCACCTGTGCCTTCTACCGAAACGAGCTGGTCCTTGAGATTCGCTTCTATCTTTTGAATACCACTAAGCTTGTTCAAGGAGCCGGATATATCTTTCACGCAACTTTCGCAGGTCATAGGCACAGCAAAAAGTGTCTATACAAATTCAGTAACAGTTATACAGGTACACGTGACTATATGTGAGATGTTACCTGGAAAGGGATTGTGATGGCCATCTCGTAGACCTGTTTAGATATCTGATATGAAAAATCCTTGGTAACTTTTTCCCCAAGTACGGCCGTCAGAATTCCTTTCTGTTGTTGGCACGTCAAGGTTATATAAAGCAAGCTGCTTTGAAATCGTATATGGGGACCGGTCGGGTAAACGTCGGTGGAAATACCGCGGAAAGTCTTGGCTCCAAAAGTCACTTTGACAAGCCTCAACACCACAACGATATCGTAGTGGAAGCAATCGAAATCCCCACCACCTAACCAACCTCCTCTACCTCTCTCCCCGGGCCTCGAGGCCGTCTTTTACAATGTCGCAAACCATTGGAATAGTGAGTAACGCCAATCCTCATACCCAAATATCAATTAACACCCGCAGACCAAACTGGCCTACTCAAGGACATGGCACCACGTTTCCTGCACAACCCCCCATCACGCGCTCTCCACAATCCGTCCGATCCCTCCTCCATCATCTCCAGAGCTACAGCCCCCTTCCCTCGGCCGGCTCGCCTCGCGAATCGCCGTGCTGCTCATGGGCAAGCACAAACCCATCTTCGACCCTTCCACAGACTGCGGCGACTACGTGGTGGTGACGAATTGCGCTGAGCTGCACACGACCGGCAAGAAGCGCTGGCAGAAGATGTACTACCGCCACAACACGCGGCCGGGAAGCCTGAAGTCGATCACCATGGACGGGCTGATGGAAAAGCTGGGCGGCGCGGAGGTTTTGCGAAAGGCAGTCAGCGGCATGCTGCCCAAGAACCGGCTGAGAGACGACCGGCTGTCGCGCTTAAAGGCGTTTGAGGGAGATGCCCACCCGTACAAGGGGAATATCGTCAAGTTCAACGGGCTCTGCCAAAGCCAGATGCCGGAGTGGCCGAGGGAGAACAAGTCGAACACGGTCAAGATATAGATATAGGGGGCCGTGGCAGTCGGTGTAATTATACGGGTATGAATTTGGCGCATAATGTGCATTTGCTTGGGTGTATATGTATATATATATAGAGGTCTGCACTCGCAACAGGCCCTGTGCTGGTTGTACTACGACCATATGTTGAATATCAAATGGTCTTCTCCTCGGTCTCTAGATTCTACGCTCTTTTCCACCATTGCGGATTGTGCGGAGAGTTCGTCATGTCAGGAAGTATTCGCCCTGCTCCGCAAACAGTGCGATATGCTTAAAAGGGTTACAAGGAAACCGATCCCAAAGGGCCCTTGCGCCGTTTGCGAAATGCTACCAGGTTAGCTGCTGGTATCTAGGATCAGCAATGAATAGCAACAGAGCATGATTTCACCCTGAATACAAAAGCACACTCGGATATACGATGCCCAACACATTTTGTGATTTTTCTTCTCCTTTCTTGATTGAATCCCGCAGATGCAAGCTGTATGATCTAACATGCATACATTAACAAGCTCTAATCATCCGCTCGACAGCTTGATGTGAAGAAAGACACCACCCTCCCAGTCAGAACCAGCTGCGAGATCATCCCTATTCTTCCCCTCAGACCAAACTACACTAAATCCAAATCCAAAATCCAAACTCCAATATCCACAATCCTCCAGCTGTATGTTTTCAGAGAAGATGCCATGCAGCCTAAGGGTATAGACACGACTATACGAAGCAGGCCGCTGTCAGTCAAAACAGGCAGGTGTCGTACACAAGTCTGCATATCACACCGATACGTACAGAGCAAAGGGCGATGATGAGTGTTGTAGTGTGCATGGCATGGAGATAGCTCTCGCTGTTTGGTATTCGGTATATGGCTTTTCGTACACTTATGCGGTGTGACTAGTATCTTGGTCGCACCATCCGAAGTGTTCTACTTTGAAGTATCTTCTAGGTCGGGGGATGGGCAAGATGAGAGCTTGGGAGAGAAGATTGAAGAAGTTGGGAAGAGAAATTAAGGAGAGAAATGGCTCAGTTTGCCTCTATGCACGTGTATATATACAGTGTGTATTAGCTATGTAAATTATAGACAGAGCTCCAAAACGAGGCCTAAAACGAGCCTCGTATAAGCTGGTGCAGGTATATGCAAGTTATATATAGACAAGATGCAAGACACCAAACTCCAACCCCCAAATCATAATGCGTCAAGAATGCTAACCCCTATGCGACATACGCGCCTAAGATGCCTGCCTTCCAGCTGTTGTTCATACAATGTTCATCATCTCATGTATAAATCATGCTTTCGTCGACTTCTCCATCTTCTCCGCCTCGTAATGATGGATAATATCCTGCTTTACCTCTACATCGAAGACATCCACCTCCGTAGTCGCAAACTTCCTCGCGCTGACACCTCGTTCAAACAACAAATCCAGTTCTGCAAAAGACCGTCCAGCTGGTTCAGGAAGTCGGAAGTAAACATAGATGATGCAGAGGAAACATGAACCACCCCAGAAGAAACCGGCGTAATTACCCCAGTTCCAGGCGGTAGGATTAAGCATGTATGGGGTTAGAACGCTGCAGACTATCCCAACGATGTTGCTACGGTGTGTTAGTTTCAGCGTACCAAGAAAAGAACGCGAAGAAAACTTACTAGAGATTTCGACCGAGGACGACGGTTTTAATTTGGAGACGACGGGTGGACAGTTCGGCAACGAGAGAGTAGCAAACTGTGCCGACGGAGAGTTGGTAGCACATGGCCCAGCATAACATGATGGCACCGGTTGCCATAGAACCCTTGTCTCTATCTGGTACAAGCCCGAGGAATCCGAGGAGGAAAAGCATGATGCACAATCCGCATAAACCATAGAGGTAGAGAGATCGGCGCCCAATACCTAAAGACATGAGCCACCAAGCACCGAAAACACCAGCCATGTTAATTCCATACTGTCCCATGGCAAAATCATATGAAGTTGAGGCTGGCAAACCAGCTCGTTGCAGGAAGTAGGACGAGTATCCGGAGAAAGAGTTTCCACTAAGGTTCTGGATGGCCCAAACCATGCAGACAATCTCGGTACGTCGTCGATCGGTGCCCTTGAAGCAGTCTAGGTAACTTGCTCCCGAGGTAATCTCTTCTTCGAGTGCAGTAGTGTGAACCATCATTGCAATGGTTTCATCGGCATCAAAGTCAGTTTCTCTGTTTAGACTGGTGAGGCGGAGGAGAGATTTCTTGGCTTCTTCGGTGCGTCCCTTTCGTACTAACCACCATGGGGATTCAGGTGCACAGAGGATACCAATGAGGAGAGGAACGGGCCACATCCATTGTAGAGCATAAGGAATCTAGGGTCGGTGTTAATGATTACTCCTCAGTGTCAGGAAGGTTGACTTACCCTGTAGGACCACTCATCCTGGCGTGGTAACATGGCTCTAATGACCCCAATGCCAATCACTTGACCGAGACCCCAACAGAAGTTGACATATGTGGTGAGATAACCTCGCAATGCCACAGGGCAAACCTCGGAAGCATAAGTAATGGTCAAGGTCTGGAAAATCCCCCATGGGATACCGCAGAGAATCTCAGCGACTAGGAGATGAATGACGTTCTGAGCGGTAAAGAAGATGGCAGTGAAGCCGATGATGAGCACGAGGCAGGTCATCACGGTGTAGCGATAACCGTAGCGTTCCGATACGAAACCATTGATGAACAGACCGATGATCTCTCCAACATTGGCTCCGTTACTCAGACCAGATTGCCATGGAGCGGAAATCTGATATTCCGCCGGATTGCTGCCCGGAACCATGTTGCCATACTTTTTGTTAAATTGCGGGAACCCGTAGAAGTTTCCTAGCAAACAAACGTCATATCTAGAATGGTTAGCTCTCATTCTATCCTTTTCCATCCTGCTAGCAGCGACATACCCTTCCATAGCAATGCACGTAGAAATCACGACGCTCCAAAAGACCGCCTTTGGATAGAGCTTCACGCCCTGCCACAGGGTCATCTTGTGTTCCTTATCTGTGGCACTTTTGGCCCCGCGGATGACCTCGGCCATGCTTTTGGTTTGCTTGAGCCCATCTTTTTCGGGGAAATGCAGTGGTGCATTGGGCGAGCTGATCGGGTGATCTGCTGCCGACTTCTCGGTCGCCATGATTGAGGAGAGGTAGGAGACACGAGCTATCTATACTATAGCTGAAGATCGAGGAGCGGAGAGGAGGAGAAGAAGATGGAGAACAGCAGAGATGGGGGGAGAGAGAGAGAGGAAAGGGACGAGAAGAGATGATAACGAGAAATGAAGACCCCGCATTAAAAACACAGCTAGTGAAATGTCATTACCTTTTTCGAGCCAGCATTGAGCAATTCGCAGCAATGAAGAGCGGTGGGGTGGAGACCAACGTGACTTAGTCGGGCTCGGCCACATCGGCATCTCCAGGCAGAGCTAGTCCCGAGCAGGTGACGCCGCTGGAAACTGTTTTCTTCCTGTTGCCCACAACGCAGCACGATGCCGCCTGCAACGGTGACAGCTTTTGCAACCTGCACAACCATCTCCAACCTCGACATAGCGGGGGTTCCCCGCGATATCGAGCTAAACCAGACCATGCCACCGGGATTAGAGCTTCCCCAGATTCTGGGGTTCCTTTAGGCGCGTTTTTGCTGTTGCAGAAATGCAGCATGAGAAAATGGAAATTCTGCCCGACGAGCCAGCCCCGCCAGCAGCCAATCATGAGCGGAAAGACGGCTTGAGGTGGAGTATGCTAACCGGATCTGGCTAGACGGTCCTCGCCAGGACTTCCTTCTTTGCAATGCTCGACTCAAAATGGTCGACGGGCAATTCTCGCCTAAGTCGGGAATGGCGCCCGGCGTGTTTCTGCCATGCAAGTTTGAGCCGCATGCTCCAAATCCATGCCTCGTTATTGGCGTGCGGCGGAAATAGAGTTTCCCACAGGCACCAAAAGAAAAGCTGGGGATACAGTTTGCTAGTACTTGTGCTATTGATGGCATATCCAGGGGAACGGCCCAGTGCCGAGCACATATCAATGGCTCAATGCCGAGGACATATCCAGGGATAGGTCATGGGCATCGGTCGGTATGGTCGTGGCCGGCTGCATGTCTGCTATCATGTTATTGTCATGTCCATTAAAACAGTCAGTTCTGGACAAACTATGTCTAGGTGTAGAAGCAGCTAGATACCGTACAGTACAGGGTGACCTGTTATGATAAGGATCAAGAGCAAAATCCACACGGTCCAAAGCACGAAGCTAACATAGTCAATGGTAAACTCGTTTAGCTCCTCTCCATCTCTCCATAGAAAGACCAAGGTCAGTTTACAACCATTCTCGGGACCAGAAATGCGAAGGAAGCGATAATAGAAAAGGCAAGGCAAGCTTAACCTTAGTATGCTAATAGTCTGTAAGACGTCACAAGGCACCCGCACACACTATTACGTGATTTACTTCAAGCATTGATAGATTGAGAAGTCTTTAATATGCAGTTTATCTCCTCCTGGCATATTTCATGTGACATAGTGAAAGAGGAATATCAGAGATCTTGTGAAGAAGTGAAAAAAGTGTCCAGATTTTTAGAGCTCCTATGGCATGAAAAAGAAAGCGCTATAGGTAGGAGATAGCGCCATTGGTAAAGGAGAAAAAAAAGCGCCAAACGCATGTCCTGCCATGGTTTTTACACCCCTGTTAAACACTCCTCCCAAACACCGTTCCATGAATCTAATTGATAACATTGTGCACCAGCTCAAATGCCAGCAGGGAATGGCTTGAGTTTTCGTCCACGACTACTCGTACCACCCTCGCCGGTATTTTGACGCGACATGGGGGTACCGCCAATCTCGCTCGGTCCTCTTGACATGACTTCCCCCCCATACATGGAAGCAGCTGGGTACTCGTCCCGAATACTCTCTCGTATGTTTGACTCATTTTTGACAGGATATCCTTTTGAATCCGACTTAACATAGTACTGTGGTTGCTTCCGCGGCGTTGCAACAGCCTCAAGTAATGAGCGGCCGCCATTATCGAGATCCAGGTTCCTGCCATAGCCGTGGTGCTCATTATAACTCCTGGCTTGACGAATGATCTCTAATTCAGCCGCTGCTTCATCCACTGATAGGCTAGCTGGCTGGTTGGCAGATTCGCCCTTCGTCCAGCTTCTTTGCATAACGGTTGCTAGCAAAGGCGGCAACTTGGGAATCTGCTTATTGAGAGATTCCATGTTGCTGGGATAGTTCAGATCGCTAATAATGTCGATGCCAAGGCCGGTGACATAATTGGGTGCTACAGCTCTAGTGCTACGAGTTGCGTGAGAGTATTGTCTCTCCATGGACACACCACCAGCAGGAGAGTCTGCATCATCGTCGTCGCCCGCTGGGACGGTGGGGTCGCTTGTGCTCGAGTCGGCTTTGCCGTTTGGAGGCGAATCAATGTTGTCGGAAAATGGGTGTTGCTGGACATATAAGTGTGCTGCCAGCGCTGCAGTATTGTAATTCAGTGACAGCTCCTTCTCAGTAAACAACTTGTCGATGCTGTATAATGGTGAGTCAACTTGCTGCGCCGTCATCTCGCGCCTCTCGGTGTTCCAGAGAGGAGTGCTGTTGCCATTATCTAGCCGCTGGCGGGTTGGGGCAGGAGACTCGTCGCTATCTGCTGCTTTACGCTTCCGCTTAGTGCCCTCTGCAAGAGTAAGCTCTTCGGCATCTCTGCGGTGCCGTGTGGCACGCTTTCCGTGCACACCACCTGGGCTGGCAGGATTCGCGACCCCATACTGGCTGGGATGTAGAAGCATAGCATTGCTATCACTGATTTCCACCGTTTCCTTGTCTCGCGAAAGTCTGTTTTTCTTGCTAGATACACTGTTTATTAACCGATCGCGTAAGGTAGTCGCCAATGCCTTGTGCTCATTTGCTGCTAAATGCATTCGATAAGCATGTGTAGCATTGAGTTCGGTCACCTTAACATCATAGTTCCTCTATTTGCTGGTTAGATAAATCATACAGATCCACTCGACTAATCTTACCTTGTGAACAACCAGAGCTGAGTCTCGTTCCTCCATCGCATCGTTGACTTCCTTTGCAAAAGCAGCATATAACCTGCCAGCTCTAGGCGGAGGAACACCAATAGCCCTTTTGACTGTGTTGATATTTTCCAGCACCAACGCATCTATCTCATCTGGATGGTTCTTCAATAGGCTGCTGCCATGGGCATCAGCCTCCATGATGAGATTCATATCAATCTGAATAGCTTGGAGCTGTTCGCGGTAGTGTACATCTCGGTTTTGCGAGAACTTGCTCGTAAGATCTTCCAATCGGTCTGCGAGCATCGTTCGACGTTTGTCTCTTTTCGAGACCGGAGGAGGGGAATTTGTCCGGTGTCTTTCGACTCTGTGCGGTCCGCCCATGATGGGGGAAAGCTGAGGTGAAGGGCTCATGGCCATTGCATGCGATTATCTTACTTAGCGTGCCGTATGAGCTTGTAAACCTGCTGGCAAATTGCTTCGTATGCTGTGGTCGTCTTCAAGACCTGAAATGAAGTTGAAATCGTAGCTCAAACGAAGTTGGACAAAATTTGAGACAAAAGCAGAGGATTTGGAGTGCAGTGCTGCGTTAATTCCAGGTATATCGAAGGTTCTTCCAAATAAGCCAATTGGACAATAGTTGGTGAGTCGCGCAAAGGTATTGCTGAAAGTTCAGTTCTAAGTCTCGTCCTGGCTCAACTTCAGCCGGGTGTATTCAATCATGAGATACCAACCCAAAAGAGTTAGCGAGTGGGGAGCCAAGTTTCTAACACAGCCTTGCGTGTAGCCTTCTCTCACAGCCTTGTGTAATTCCATCACATAAACATAATTTAGCGTGCTACAAAAGCTGAGACAACTATGGGCATGTTTTAGGCATAAGTCAATTTTGTAGTGAGATGTAATTTACGATTATCAACGATTAAGTCTGCGTTTATTTCGGGTCACTTCCAGTGACAAATTAAAAACAGATCGACCATTTAATGTGAGACTAGGGGGTGCAACCAGTTCTGGGTAGAGACGCTTCTACTTTTACAAGGCTCCCCCTTTTTAGGTTCACTTTATAAGGCAACAGAATAGCCTGAAGCTTTCAAATCCGTGTGATGATATGATTTCGAATCTCACGATCCACGCAGCTTCTGTAGCTGACTGATGAATCCATAGCCACTTTGAGATATACTTACCTCCTTTTCTTCAAGGGTCTCCACCCTCTGGCGAAGACGATCGTTGTGCTCCGCCTCACGTAGAAGCTCTCTGTGCCTATCTTCTACCAACTTTGCTAGACTTTCAACAAACTTCACCCTTCCTCTTTCTTCTGCGGTACCTTTCCAAACGACTGCCAGTACCTTCAGCTCCTCAACACGTTTTGCGGCTGCCTCTATTCCGTCGATTGGATCACCGCCTACTAACAGGTCCGTAATTTCGCTACGGAGTTTTTGAGATATTTGCTGTCCCTTTTCTTCAATACTATGCATTTGGGATCCAGGTTCCGGAGCAGAAACGGATAAGAAGGACGAGGTGACGGAAACCTCGGATGGTGGAAAAGTCCATGACATGGCATCTCCAAATGTTTTGATAACGGTCTCTAGTCGCGAGCGTACCAAAGTGAGAGTTCGTAGCTGGGTAATATAAGGAGGGTCGACTATAGTGGGTGTATCTTCCCGAGTGGGAGTCTTTGGTGTTGTGGCAGAAGATGCTCTCCTCGTTCCATTTGTATCCTTGGAGGGCTTCTGTGATAGATCCGTATCCAGACCACCTGGGACAAATTTTATCACATCATCTTGCAAACTCTCTGTCAGCGCTTCGGACAGACCCAAAGTCTCGCCACGTAGAACCTCAACCTCGTATGCCAATCGACTCCCACTCCTCAGGATCTCGTCCGTCAGCTGCGTCAGTGTGGTTGTAAGCCTCGTTGTGTGTGCGCTGAGCTGTGAAAGTATGGTCTGGGTCTGCGTCGACAGCTCTGTAAGGGGTACACTGTCTGTGGAGGATACGGTAGATGCCTGAAGCGATGGAAGCGTGGAGTTCAAGTACTCGGCGGGGTCAAAGGAGGGGTCTAGAAATGGCTGGAGAGCTGGATCGGCAACGTGTGTAGATTTGGGCTCGATCATTAGAATAGCAGAGGGGTCGGCTGCACGAATTGAGGATGTTGTTTTGTTCGCTGTGCTGTTGTGCCGGCGGCTGGTGGTCTTCATGGCTGGCAAACAGAATTGGGTACAGCGGAGCTTGGATTGTTATGTAGCCCAAGAACGGCAATATGAAGCCAATGTTGATGCTCTACAGTGTCAATAGCAGCAGTACATTGAGTGTGGGGCTAAGCTAGTAATATTATATTGTACTATACTTAGGGTGAAATGGCAAACCTTAATTATTGTGGCTTACAGGGAATTGAGCACCAACCACCTGGTTCGCTTCGCTTCACTCCTTCATCAACTTCACCTCAATTGTATAGGTGGATTGTCAGATGGATGGATGAATGGATTTGGATTTTGAACAGCCTCTCATCCCATTGGAGTGAGAATATGCGACCTTCAACAAGAGTTCTTTATATTCGTCGTGTTTCCAACGTACAGGGTGTTGGGTGGCTCTTAGACTTCACGTAACTCGTATATCAACTCTTGTAGCATATTTATGCATAACTCTTAGGACAATTGCACTGTCAAAGTAAGACTACCAACTTGCTTATCTGTTGATAAATAGATAATACATGCAACCCAGAACATATATGCCTTATACCTGGCAAAACAAGCTTTTTATCTAATACAATCCTATATATTCTAGCCTCGCCGTTACTAGGCAGACAGGCAGACACAAGGCTGAGCGCCGTGCCTACCTCACTCCACCACCAGCTTCTACCTCGCCTTCAGAAGGTTGCCAACACAACTAAGCCTGACAGATGCACAGCTTAGATTGTATATTTAGGCTGTCAGTCATGCAACAAACTTCCCAGAGCTTCCACGGACAATAAGACTTCTGCCTCATGATCTTTACTTCTTCTTACTCTGCTACCTCAAGCCAAGGCTAGGATATTAGAGACTGAGGGACTGGAAATTTAGTGATCCTACGGGGGTATCCATTACTGACGTCCAGAGTTTTACGGCTTCCTCGTCATGCCTAGAAAGGCCTTTTTAGCAGACGTTAGCAGTGCGTCAGGCAAGACCATCGCCAATGTAACAGATCTAGAACGAGGTGACGATGATGGAGATGTAAACTTCGTTTTCACGCCTCCATCAGGCGAGCCCATTACTATTGGCTTGCTAGCCCTCGATGTGTCCGGTTATCCTGCGGAGAATACCTTTATGATCTTCACAAAATCAGCAGACGTACCCGTACATGTTAATGCTGCCCTAGAAGACATAGCTAGCCTTTCAGCTGGTATACGAGTTTTCGAGCTTGTGCAGACAATTGCTTCCGAGCTACAGAATCTACTTGCTGTAGGATGTAAAGTCAACCCATTGGTCGTGGACTCTGATGTGGAGATGCTTGATTCAATCAACGACGATGATGACGACAACCAGGAAGATGACGAAGAAGATGAAGGAGAAGATGATTATGAGGATGCATACGATGACGGTTTCTCTGACGATGGTTTAGAACCCTTTGGGCCGTCCGATGGGAAAAGATCTTCGATATCCGGCTTCACTCTTACTCCCGAAGCAGCTGTCAAATTAAATCGACGTATTAAAACTGATCTACGGGCTGCCAAGTTCTCGAACTTCAACATCGGTGTTCTGAGTGGGATGAGAGCAGATTCTCACACTTGCCTTCTAAGGTAAGTCAAGGGAATCCCATCATTCAACATTTGCCATAATGTGCGTTGTAATGCAACATAGCAATCAAGCCATGGGACTGTTCTCTGTCTCAAAAGCGCTATGCGCAATATGACAATGATTACAAACTTGGAAGTTCGGCAAGAACTCTCCATAAACCTATCCCGTCAAAGATTTAGGCACAATTAATATAAGTTCATGTACTAACCTTCTTTAAATAGCGTCTCTATTCAAGCCTCCAAACTCGGCCTTTCCGAAGAAGCTCTTCAAGCATGGGACTTGGAGCCCACCCAGTATCTTGTTCTCCTTCTACGATACTCTTCTGGCTACAAGACTTTTGAATCAGTCATTGCCGAGCCCGCCAAGTCCCTGGACATTTCCTTCCGTATCGGGGTATGCGATAAATATAAACCTACAACCTCCCAAGCTCTCGCGGCTTTCTCTGATGTAACTGAGGAGAAGTCCTACAACAATGGAGCTGCTGATGCTGCTATGAGCACGAGCACCCCTGCAGTCGCATCGGGCATCTTTAGTAGTATCTTCATCAGTAGCTCTATGAACAACTTTATTAACGAACAGTTCGTATCTCTCTTGAAAATCAGACACAGCATGCGACTGGGTTGGGATGGAGCAAAATTGTATTACAATGACAGACTTGGAAGGCCAGATAATAAAAGCGAAGACCTGCCACAGACCTACTACGAGGAGTCAAAACCTAAGCAATCTTCCCTCCCGGAAAATATGTTTGCGGACCACCTTACTGAGGGTGACGACAAAGAGCTGTCTTTTCCTCTAATATCTGCGCAATTTGCCATGCGGTATCTTCTTCGTTGCACGGAATTCTGCCTCGTCTGTCACGACAAGATCGAGGGTGGCTTCGAGGCACTGAAGCCTTACGTTTGTGATAAGCCGCTTTGCCTCTATCAATATATGTCACTGGGATTTGGACCCAGTATCGAGCACGATATCCTGTCTCAACCCTATGTTGTTGACCTTCTCGTCAGTTTCTGCTACGTTGCTGCATACAATCGCAGAATTAGAGAATATCCTACGGGTATGAGTCTTGCCGTGCCAGTGATAGGCACTTTTGTAACAACGAATACTGCCTCTCAGATTCGCACCCAACCCGTGGCACTTCAACCACAGGCTATTGAGCTTCCACCTAGTGCCATAGACGTCAGATTCGATCAAGCACGCCAAGAAATCATATTCGATGGCGGCTCGTCCCCTGTCCGCAATGGAGACTGGATCATGCTACTTTATGGGTTAGTTATGTCCCTTAGATGGGTAGCCTTTTCTGTTGGGTCATTAAAGCTCCCGTTTTGATTGCTAACCAGCTCTTGTAGAGGTCGCTCTTTTCACTTTAGAGTCGAAGATGTATCTTTTTACCCTACAGTTAAGCTCTCCGAAACTCCAATTACTGCAAGAATTACTGTAAACTCTACAGAAGCAACACCAGCAACTCCTGCCAATACTCCACCTCCTCCTACTTTGGTACCCGCAAAATTAAACAAATATGACCAGAACTTTGACGATTTAGAGAATTTTCACAAGGCAGAAACAATAGTCATGTTGCTTGACACATTACCGTCTATCAATGAGCTTCGAACTTATTTGCTTCAACAGAGCCGCTATACCGTTCCAAATCTTCGTACTTGGAAGGATCGAATATCACCCGCAGCTTTGGGTCTTCTCCGGTGGATTATTGCTTCAAATCGGTCCTCTATCATCCAAGTGGACAAATGTCCTGGTCAAGAAGACCTTGACCCATCGTCCGCTGCCAAAATTCGGCTAGACCAAAAGTGTGCCAATATCGCAGATGGATGGGTGCAATTTCGATTCGCCCAAGGTTCTCCTGACAAGGAACAGCGTTTTCTGAATGCTTTGAAGAGTGAGCAGTCTAGCTTGAACGCGAATTATCCAACGGTAAATCCCACTTTCACTTTGGTTCGAGAAAACAGGTCATGATCAGGTATAGCCTCAGAATTTAGAAACCAAGTGGATGAAAGTTCTCAGCTGGTTTTATGATAGTGACCGACTTGGGTCTTAAATGCTCTAGGCAAATTGGCACTAAGCAGGAGCCTTGAACCTGTTTCTATACTGCCGAAGGACTAGATGAGAGAAGACCCAGGAAATCAATTGCAACGTTTGAAGCGTTCTTTAAAGTATCACATACTAATTATTATGTAGTTATTCGCCTGGCACGGAAGCCCATTGCAGAATTGGCATAGTATCATTCGACATGGACTCGATTACACGGAAACTTTACACGGTCGAGCTTTTGGTAATGGAGTCTATCATGCCTTGGAACAAAACACATCCATTGGCTACGCAGGGCGTGTGTCAATATCTTGGCCCGGGTCTGAGCTGAATATTCAGTCTGCTATGAGCCTTAATGAAATCTTGAACTGCACCACAAAGTACCAGTAAGTCGCTTCTCAATCAGACTGTACATATCTGCATTATGTAAATATTGAACCAGTCTAATTGCTAAAAACTTCATTCAGGAGCACCAGTCCACATCTAGTCGTTCAATATGTTGACTGGATACAATGTCGATATTTAATGGTGCAAAACACGACTCATGCGTATGGCCCTTCAGAGCCTACGAGTGCAGGTGTAATATCTGATGCCTACGTGGAGCAAGACCCAAACTTTACCGTAAGATCGACTCTTAGCCAGGCGGTTGGCATACCGTTATGTGCGGTCAGTATTTCGAAGTCTTTCCGTGCAAGCACAAAGTCGGCAGCATTAAACGGCGTTCCCTCCAACAAACGTCGCAAAGGACCTGTTGGCACTTTAGGACTGTTTATGGCAGCCAACAGTGACGAAGAGGACGTTGAGGATATCAACTTCCTTTTATCTGATAACGAAAGTACCTCTATAAATACGGATCACTTCAAGGGTAAACTAAAAGCTGCTCCTCAGAAATTACTTACAGACTTCGTCCCTGGATCTTTAGATCAAGCGAGTCTTCCAATTTTACAGCCACCAGAATATGCTACCCCCTCAGCTTCCATGCGACTGAATCGAGAACTAAAAACCATATTAAAGATTCAAGAATCGACTCCATCCCATGAATTAGGTTGGTATATCAATCCTGATTTAGTCAGCAACGTGTACCAATGGATCGTCGAGCTTCACTCATTCGAGGAGACCTTGCCACTGGCCAAGGACATGAAGGCCGCTGGGGTCACAAGTATTGTTCTTGAGATCCGCTTTGGCAAAGACTTCCCTCATAGTCCACCATTCGTTCGTGTTATCCGACCACGATTTCTTCCTTTCATATCCGGTGGCGGTGGACATGTCACTGGAGGTGGAGCTATGTGCATGGAACTTCTCACAAATACCGGTTGGAGTGCCGTATTATCTATTGAAAGTGTTCTACTTCAAGTTCGTCTCGCCATTATGAATCTTGAGCCAAAGCCAGCTCGCCTCATGTATCATGGTAATCAAGTCAATGGAGGAAAGGACCAGGACTACTCAACCGGTGAAGCAGTCGCAGCTTATATACGTGCCTGCCAAGCACATGGATGGGAAATTCCTAAGGATTTCAATGATTTTGGTAGTGGTGGCATATACTGAGTGGAACAGGAGAGATTAAGGTATGATATTATAGTTTTGATGGATGGAGAGAAGGCGTTAGTGATCAGATATTACGATTTCATGGCATTAACATACATAATGGTTGTGGTCAACCAGGTTAGCAAATCATAAGATTTTAGCGAGATTTGCTGCGACCTAACTGCGATACAGTCAGAATCTACAATTGGTATGACTCAGTTTAATGTGGTGAGGTGCATGTTGCTTTAAGTTGTAGGTGATATCCAAAATCTATGAGCAGCTAGGCAAAACGGCGAAGCCAAACCACGATCAGCCAACCTGTGGATCTGGGATTTCCAAGTTGCTGCAATTCTCAAGTACTGATTCACCTCAAAGTGGCATTTATAATTAGTCTTGACACATTCATCTAACTCAGCCAATTGCAAAGCACCTAATCCTACTTCTCCAGACAGAAGATTAGAACATATATTCTCGTTTATACCGCATACTTTGATAGGAAGACAATTGCAATTGTCTTCATGTACAAATGTTGTATGGGCGACTCAAGGTGATATTTCAACATTACATAAACCATCGGTCATTAGATGATAACTATTTGTCTAAGTGACACCGAACAGTTCAACTTGGAGGATACCGATAATTTTTTCTTTTGCTCGTCCAAAAGTGGTGGCCAGGTAATCAAAAAACAAATTGAAAGAGTGTTAAGAGGTAATTAGATTCACTGCCTAAATTTCTGATCATAACAAGCTCAAAACAGATTTTGCTGATGCATGGGCATTATGTGACGATTCGGCAGAGCAGTAAGGTTAGAAAGACTGATGTGAACCCATGCTGGTTATCAAATGGTTACTGGAATGCGGTAACATTCTTGTACGTACGAAGTGTGAAGTAAGATCGACAAACTCTGTCTAGGAGGTTCACATCTGCCTTTCAGTTTACCAACATGAATTATTAGTTATTCTTCTGCTACAAGGTAGTCACTGATAGATGTCAGCAGGCACTAGGAGCATAGAGAATCCAGTCCCACCTTTTTGGCCACTTCAATACGATCCTTACGGTTATATTCAGCAATAATCCCTATGCTTGTGTTTCCACACTGGATCTGCATTTTTTTGTAGTCGTTAGACCACTATGGAGATCAGTTCAAACTAACGAAAGTCTCGTCCTCTATCTCTCATTTCTCCGCGGTCTCGACGATCAGGCGATCTACCCACTGGTCCGTGTCGGTCCCCTTGACGCCCACTTTCTCGGTCCTCCCTATTATGCCTTCGTCTCTCCGGACTTCTGCTTCGGTACCTCCTCTCTTTCCGCTCTGGGCTTCGACTTCTCTCCCTCCTCACCTCGCGGTGCTCTCTGTGCCTCTGTCTATGCCTATCTGGGCTCCTTGATCTGCGTCTATGCCTCTCGCCACTCCTGGATCGATGTCTACGTCGTCGATGTGAATTCTCCCGGTTATCCGCCCGGTCCTTTTTCCGTGAATCCCTCTCGCCTTCTCTACGATCCAGACCAGCCCTATCTCCTTCAATAGTCTCGGTCTTGACCAAGACATCAGTGCCCAACCGTCCCCCACCTCCAAACCCCTTCTGCTTCCCTACCTCCTGAATTTCCTCGTCTCCCACCTCACTCTCTTTGATAAGTTTATTGATCTCCCCAACCGTAATCCCGTTCGCGCCAGTGCCAGTTCCCCTATCCGGAACCGGCAGGCCCAAAGCTGCAGCGAGTGCATCTTCTTCAGCTTCTTTGATTTTTCGTATCTCCTCCTTGCGTTCCCGCACCCTCCGCTCCTCTGCCGTTTCTCCATCTTCTGTTTTGTCATCATCACCTTTGGCATACCAGCCCAGATCTTTGTTCTTTGCCCAGCGACCTACGGGAGCCATCAGGGAGTGTCCAAGGTAATTCTCGCGATGTTGAGAGGTCTGCACATCTTCCCAGGAGAAGTTGACACCTCCGCGCGAGCCAGACTTGCGTATCGAGGAGAGGAGATCCATCTTGTACTTATAGACAGCCTCCTGCTTTGCAAATTGAGAAGGTTGTCCTATTCTTGAGCAGTTGCTAATATAAGCTATTCTATTGAGGTCATATTTTGACCCACTTTATGGTTGCTGTTAAAGTCACGTGGTAAATTGCGAGAGGTCCTTACTAGAAACTGGAACAGATTATCTGGTTTTCCAATGGGCCTTAAGAAGTTTTTTTTTATAATCATAAAGCTATGCTGATCAATAATTCTATAAGTCTTTGAACATGAGTGGTATCATTCCAAAATCGTCATCTTCTATTCACACACAATTCCAAATGTGCAGTAATTACAACATTATTCATCATCATTCACTGTCATCGTCATTTACACTTAGCAAGCAAGGCTCCCGGGAGTGCCATATCCGCCGTTCTTTTGTCCAAAGTAACGTGTCCATCAGCAACCTTGTGCTAGCTCTTGCTCTCGAGTTTCTCTCTCCTATCTCATTATCCGGGCTGCTATGTAGTCTTGCTTCTTCGACAGATGCACTTATCTCGTATTCTCCCCTGGACAGTGCTGTCATACCGATAGATATCTCCAATGATTCCTTTGGTGCCAGTAGTGGCAGTGTCTGTTGTAAGGTGCCGTTCCATACGAACTTCTTTGCTAGATCGAGCGACATGTTATGTGCTTGGTTGCGGAGCGAAGGCTGGATACGAAGCAACGAATGCACTGGATCTGATGCCCTATTTGTTACCCGAATTTTGAGCTCCGAAAACTGATCTGTCGAAACTCTATGCTTTGCCGTTCCAGTTTGACCATTTATAGAGATTTCGATTCCGACATCCTCCACTCTCAGGGTATCTACTACACGCTGGCTAAGCCGTATTCCCCGCAATTCTATGCTGCCTTTCCGTAAGGTATCAAACTTGGTGGACCACGTCCCGCTAAGCTTCTTGAGCAAAGTTTCTCGATACCAAAAGGCTTCTCGTGTTGCCCTTTCACTATCTGCAGAGATGCGACCTGTGCTCACAACAAATTGTCGTTGTCGAGATGGGTCGAGTGCTGGAATGGCTGCAGTTGGATCGGGGAGAAAGATGCGCTGAACTGGAAACATAATGCGGGATGTATTACCGGGGAGAATATCTTCTTCGATCTCTTCCCCATCGCCGATATTTAGGCAAACGTGTAGTGGAGACGGCCAGGCATTTCGAAGATCTAGAACAATTAAACAATGATCTTCTGCCGTAATGTAACTGCCAGTAGCGTCATTTCCTCCAGTCTGAGTCCAAGTGGATTTCGGAAAGCTTCCAGTAAGTGGTAAAGCGTCCATACGTGCAAGCTCTATACTAGCATTCACGGTAACAGTGATAGGCAGGCTGACTTGACGAGTGTAAAATTTGTCCTGTACTTCTGCGTGTGGTACACCCAAGAAAGCGTAGTCCACCTGGACAATCGCACTTGTCAGTCCCGGCTTACCAAGAATCTCCATTTCAAAGGTTGCAGTTTTCCCAGGCGGGATGAATAATTTGTCGCCATCTTTTTCCACCCATCGTAATGCTTGCTTTTGTGCAAGGAGTAGCTCCATTTCGTAAAGTTCGGCTGGTGAAAGGTCACGGTTGCTCATGGCAGTTTTCAGCGGCTCCTGAGTTGAATCTTTGAAGATAAACAGCAGAAGATCTACAGGTGTACTCTTTGACAAATTCTCTAACGTGATTGAGAACGTCTGACGCTCTCCTTCTAAGATCATAACCGCAGACTGTGACAGCGTAGTGGACTTTATGGCCACTACGGGCTGCCTATCAATCACACTCAAAGCGAGAAATCCAGGTTTGGGCGGTACCATAATGGCTGGTACATTCAAAGTATTCGAGTCAACACTGACCGGGCGTGGCTTTTCCTGTAATAAGGTGGCAATACCAATAGTTTTGACCTTGGATTGGCTTTGTGGCGACCAAGGCTCACTAAATATTGGAAAACGTCGTTCTCTACAACCTCGAACCTTGACCATGCAGCCTATTATTTTCAACTGGCCCGGGGAATTCGGTGTTCCCAAAATGGTCAGAATTTGTGTTCGATATGGCCCGATGACAGTTTTTTGAGTTGCCGACTGAAACTCTATACCATTTGATTCTAGTCTAATGCGTTCGATATCTATATCAAAATCATAGGGGTTCTGGAGGGTAACTTTAAATGCAGCTCCTTCCCCAGATATCATCAGCCGGTCGACTGCTGCTGCATCTGGCGTGCGTAGAAATGGGTTATGGATGAATGGATTAGTGTCTTTTGACAAAGAGACCATAGTAACACCAGGTAATTCATTTCGTGTATGCGGAATTGGAGTCCTGTTTGGCGGTAGAGGTTCAATGTCCACACCTCGTACAAGAAACTCATCCCAGTACTCAGCAGCCAGATTTTTGATACCTAGATTTGCTGCAGCTCCGAGGGTTCTTGAGATATTGTTCATAAGTCTGACCTGCTCCTCACGACTCATTGACGGAGACGCATTTGGGCTGCGCGGACCTGGTGCAACACCACTACCAGCGGTCCTCAACAAATCTGCAGTAAACCTAAGGACACCGTGAAAATCAGGCAGCGCCTCTGAAAGGTTTATACAAGATCGGAGTACGTCCATCTTCAAGTTCTGACCTCCAAAAGAGCGAACAGTAGCGTCATGTATTATTCTCGAAATAGCAGCCTCATCAGAATCATCAATTGGATGACCTGGATCAGTTTTAGGTTTCGAGGTAACAACACCATAAACTTGATTCAGCAGTCCAAGGAAGGCATCAACACCATTCTCCACATCACCCTCACCCAACGCTAAACCACCAGCACTCTTCTGGTTACTATTCGAAGAGGCTAGAGCAGCCAGACCTGCCGCTGGATGAACCCCCATTTCTGCGGCTCCAGCAATTCGTGCTTGCACAAGTCCAGGTACGAGGACCGAAACTAAATCGCGAACAACCATTGCTTTTTTCCTATTGTACCCCAAAGAACCTAGAACAGACGCAATGCCACCTAATATCGTTATGCGATCAACGACACTTAACTGTTCAGGTGACGAAGGAGATGGATACGCACGGAACAATATTGATGTAATGTCCATTCGTGAAGGCCTTATACTCGGTCTTGGCGTGAAGAGGTTTATCTTTTGCTTGACGGATACACCAGTCACTAAAGACTCGAGAACATCATCACTCAAAGCCCCCCCAGCAAGGTGTACTGCGGTCAACAATTTTGTCATCCGAATGATAGTTTCGGAAAAAGGCAATTGGGGCAATGATTCGCCAGTATTGCTAGCCGATCTAGCATAGAGACCAAGTATCCGCTCTGATAGTTCTGGCAAAAGTATTACAAGATTTTGAAGAGATACAAGGCGGTTACTGCGCGGCTCGGAAGAGCCTGCGGGAGGCACAGGAGCTTTATCGGCAGATATATAACAAACTTGTGGTATCTGAAAGTCAAGCCCTGTCCAGGCTAACATAACCATTCCTACGAGAATGTTTTCCAACGCTTTAGCATGCCATAGGTGATCAAGATTATTCTTAGCAATTAAGGCACCTTCGACTAGTTCTTTTATGGCATCAATCCATCTACCAGCACTCAAGTAGAGTGACCCTATCACTATACCGACTCGGCCACGTCCAATGTTTCTAGAACGCTCACTTGCACTACCAGGTCCGAAGCCATGCACTGACACCCTGTCGCGGCTAGTGTCCCTACTTAGGTTTGGGGTCATGAACCTAGATGCGAAAGAATTCGGTTGAGCAGTCGCAGGTCCAACAATTTGATCAAAAACTGCCGGGGACTCCGTTCCATTTGAAGGCGTTGTCGGTCGGCCAGATAGAGATGGTGTGGATGTATACGATGCTGATGGCCGAAGCTGTGCGGGCAATGTCATCCTGGCTTGTCCTCGATCTTTAGTGGCAGAGGGTGAGACTGATCGAGAGCTGCTTGAGGGCATGGCCTGGGAGTTTCGTCTTGAAATATCCACAGATTGTCCTGAAGGCCAAAACGATCCAGCTTGTCCCCAATTACCTTGAGCAAGCTTTGGAGATTCTATTGTGTTTAAGCCTTGCAAAGATTTCGCCAAAGTGGTCATTTCTGCAAGCAACAGTGACGAAATGTCACACATTATAGTTTTCATTGTTGTCCGTTTGCATTCTACTGGAGGAGGCACAGGAACTAATCCTTCTGGTATAGCATTGTCGGATTTGTGGATATAATCAAATATCAGAAGTTGGTGGACCAAAGCTTTCGGGTAGCTGTCTCTGAGATCCTCTAGATCTTGGTGTAGCTCCCTCAAGTTGTTTTCTGGTTTTGGAAGTCCATTTGAATTCATGCTCCTCCTAATGTTCTTTCCATACGAAACATGATCGAGTTCTAAGCCATCTGCTATAGCTATGATTACTAGCGCATCTCGGAACAACTCAAATGGCGACAAAGATATATGTGACGCAGAAGGAATATGGGTTGTTAGATCATAAACAATCCTCCCTGTTGGAAATGCGAGGGGGGAGAACATGTCTGGTGCAAGTTAGCCTCAACCCATACTTTTGAAGGGGATGATCTTACTCCTGTTAGGTCGCCCATCTGGACTAATATCTCCCAACTGTATAACATTTTCCGGTTGCAGTCTCTCCACAAAGCTCAGAAATCTTGCACGTTTGATCTGCCCGATCGGTAGAATTACTACTCGTACTCTCGCAGGAGCAGCAGGGGACAGCTGGTCAAGCATTCTGACAACATCTGGTATGCGCCTGGTTGCACAGAGCTCTTGTCTATAAATTAGAGTGCACTTATCGACTTATGGCATAATGCATGATATGCAATGCTCAGCGAGGAAGTGATCGTAAGTCTACAAGAAATTGTTGACAAATATGTCGCTGTTTTCAATATCAGCTAAGGACTCAAAGAGCGTCAACAACGAGGAATATCGGAGCGGAAAAAGTTTCACCCGACACTGAGGGTGGGCAAGGCTACGCTGTAGTAGGTTGGGCGGATGTACCGCTCAAACTAGCCTATCAGTGACCACCAAATTCAAAGTATCACTGAATAAATCAATCAGCTCTGAATATAATTAAACATTCGCTGAACGTTTCCTAAATAGTGAAACGGCTCAGAGTCCAACAAATTTTAACACTTTCAAAATCGAGTCATCATAATTCAATACGTCGCGCCTAGTGTGATACCTCCTTCTCTATGAATTACCAGCCTATCAAGGGATCAAGTAATATCAGACAATTTTAGACACAATAAGTTGGTATACTACTTGCTACATTCGATACATTCTTATTTTTCCGGTTTGCCAAACCTGATAAAGACCCTTACTTTGTTGAACTTGCAACTTCATCTACTCTCGCGAAAACAGCAGATAGGTCACTGAATATCTCGAACCTTTCCAGTAGACTTTCTTCTGTATCTCCCACCGGCTTGAAATGACACACTCCTGCAGCATGCACCTTGAATTTCTCCTCCTTCGGATCGTTTTTGACTACATAATATATATTATTGACCAGATAGAGCTTGTTTCCCACAAGATCTAAAATGAGGTTATTAGACTGGCCCACTTGACAATTTGATGCAGGAAAATACCAAAGTCTATTAATTCATGTGTCATACTCTCCAACAACCCCCCAGTGCCGCCGATGAACTACTCATAAATTAGAACTTAAGGTGCAACTGTCAAATGTGCTGAGTGTTATAGGTACTGAGACGATATTATCCAGTCCTGTGATAGGCTCATTGTTTCCGATCAAAAGCGTTGCGTCTTTGGCGTAGAACTTGTGCATCTGAGTAGTTGAGAGAGATTCAGCAGCTCCATAAAACTGGGAGGAGAGAATTGGAATCAGCGTCTGGTGATTAACAGAAAAGCCGGACGACCCAGATCAATTAGTAAGACGAATATTGCTTTAACTCACATCTTCGATCCAAACTTTGACCTCATCTCGAGATTTACTTTGGATAGCCATTGCTCTTGATAAGTTGAGAGAAAACCAAATCTTACGTGCTTTGTGTAAACAGAAATGTAAGTATGATGTGAGTCAACTATGTACTACAAAAGACAGAGATACTTTGCTAATAACC